>ENA-UOOK01004849-UOOK01004849.1-fermentation-metagenome-genome-assembly--contig:-NODE-4849-length-14028-cov-8.586130_pt1 | contig 14028 bp, 11 predicted proteins | sample MGYA00245777_ERZ724023 | MGnify/ENA primary metagenome ERZ724023 (study PRJEB28704, sample SAMN03018312) | fermentation metagenome | biome: anthropogenic terrestrial biome; feature: soil; material... | reverse complement strand
CCTTGCCATTCTTGTGGGCAGTACGCAGTCCGCCATATCTATTCCTCTTTCAACAGCTTCAAATAAATAATCGGGGCTTCCCACACCCATTAAATATCTTGGTTTATCCCGAGGTAACAGCTCAACTGTGTAGTCCATAACTTCACACATCAGCTCTCTTGGCTCTCCTACACTTAAGCCCCCTACTGCATATCCCGGAAATTCGATATCCGTAATTTGTTTGGCACTTTCAATCCTTAAGTCCTTGTACATGCCTCCCTGGACAATTCCAAACAGCGCTTGACTTTTTGTATTTTTGTGATACTCCTTACACCTTTTTGCCCACCGTGTGGTTCTTTCCATGGACTTTTTAACATATTCATAGTCTGCAGGATATGGTGCACACTCATCAAATGCCATCATTATATCAGAGCCTAAATAATTTTGTATTTCCATGGAGATTTCAGGGCTGATGAAATGTTTTGAGCCATCTATGTAAGAGCGGAACTCAACACCTTCTTCTCTTATTTTTCTTAAGTCTCCCAATGAAAAAACCTGAAATCCGCCGCTGTCTGTTAAAATCGGCCCGTCCCAATTCATAAATTTGTGAAGTCCTTCGGCTTCCTTTATTAATTCATGACCGGGTCTTAAGTACAAGTGATAAGTATTTCCTAATATTATTTCAGCTTTAAGCTCTTTTAATTCTTCAGGCGTCATTGCCTTAACTGTTCCCTTTGTTCCCACAGGCATGAATACGGGTGTTTCTATAATTCCGTGGGGTGTATATATTTTCCCTAATCTTCCCTTGCATTCCTTAGATTCTTTTATCAGCTCAAATTTAAACATAATTCACCTATTTTATATACATTGCATCTCCGAAGCTGAAAAATCTGTATTCTTTCTCTACTGCTTCACGGTATGCCTTCATAATATTTTCCTTTCCTGCCAATGCGCTTACTAACATAATTAAAGTTGATTCCGGAAGATGGAAGTTAGTTACTAAACTGTCCACCACTTTAAATTTACATCCGGGATATATAAAGATATTTGTCCATCCCCTGCTTTTATTTACTCTTCCTTGGTCATCAGCAATGGTTTCCAATGTTCTGACGCTTGTTGTCCCTACAGCAATAACCTTGTGTCCTGAATTCTTGGCAATACTAATTTTATTTGCTTCGTTTTCGTTTAATTCATAATACTCCGAATGCATTATGTGCTCATTGATATATTCAGATTTTACAGGTCTGAATGTTCCAAGTCCCACATGCAAGGTAAGCCTTGCTATATTTACATCCTTTTTTTCTATTTCTTCAAGCAGCTTATCATTAAAATGAAGTCCTGCTGTTGGAGCAGCTGCAGAGCCTAAGTGTTTTGCATAAATAGTCTGATATCTGTCCTTATCCTGAAGTTTTTCGTGTATGTAGGGCGGCAGCGGCATTTCGCCTAATTTATCCAATATTTCTTCAAAAATACCCTCATATTCAAATTCAATAATCCTGTTGCCTTCTTTAAGGATATCGACAATTTTCCCTGTGAGAAGTTTTTCTTCAAATATAATTTCAGCACCTATTTTTGCCTTTTTGCCCGGCTTAACTAATATTTCCCACCGAGCTTTATCTATTCTTTTCAGCAAAAGGATTTCTATCACTGTTTTTGTATCTTTACGATTTCCGAATAATCTTGCAGGCAGAACCTTGGTGTCGTTAATTACTAAGCAGTCTCCCGCCTTTAAATATTCAATTAAATTAAAAAAATGCTTATGCTCTGTTTCACCGGTTTTTTTGTCAAGTACCAAAAGTCTTGAATGGTCTCTTTCTTTAATAGGTGTCTGAGCAATGAGTCTTTCAGGCAGCTCATAATAAAAGTCGCTTGTTTTAAAATTTGTCATTTAATAGTTACTCCGGTATAATAATGTTGTAATATTTTATCATAGGTATATCCTTCTTCTGCCATTTGTTTAGCTCCGTACTGGCTCATCCCTATACCGTGTCCCCAGCCTCTTCCTTCAAAATTATATTGTTCTGAATTAGTGTCTACCGTGGCTACACCTTTTGAACTTATGAAGGATAATTTTTCCCGGTTTATCTTTTTTGTTCCATCGCCGGTTACTGCATACTTACCTGTCATACTTCCTGTTTCAAACTCCATTTTACTTCTTGTTTCTTCTGTTTCCTCTTCTGTTATTAAATCAAGAATTCCTCCTCTTGACGGCGGCGTTTCATTTTCCTGATTTTCAATTACATGAAAATATTCAGTTATAAAATAGAATGAATTTCCGTTTACTATAGAAAACCAAGAACTTTTCAGCCCTAATAAAAGCCTTGCATTTTCTTTCTTATATGAAATTTCCCCTGCATCGGTCAAAAATATACATTCGACAACCCTGTTGTTTTCAGAAACTTCCTTTATTTGAATTCCGTACAAATCATCTACATCATTATCATCAAGATTTAAATTTCTTATTATGTCTTCCTTGTAATATGTAGTCTGCCATGTGGTATGAGGTGAGCCTGAATTATCAGAAAATTCATCATTTACACCTCTTAAATACGGCAGCTCTTCATACCATACATTTTCAGAGTTTTCTGTTGACCCTCCGCTTGTTGAATGATAAAATGCCTGAATTAATTTGCCGTCATAGTAAATCATTTCTCCTTCAGTTTCATCTACAGCTCTGTTGGTAGAAGATTTTTCATAATCATATCCCATATACACCTGACTATTTTGATTGTCTTCCATATCATAGAGCTGCCTTGGAGCAATATTGTACACCGCATAGGTTCTTGCAGCCAAAGCTTGAGCCTTCAATGCCTCCCTTCCCCAGGATGAGGGTATTTCATTGGGAACAACTCCATACAGGTAGTTTTCAAGCTCCAAGTAATTTATCGTTAAAAGCTTAAACTCGTCAATTATTTTCAGTGCTATTCTTCCTCTGTAAGCCCTGCTGTCAACTTTAATCATTTCATATTCTTCATCATCGTTGTGCGAGGAAAAATAAACAGGCATGTCTTTTTTATACATAAACACCGGTTTATTTTTGTTGTTATATGCAATTATATTTTTCAAGTTGCCATTCATTGATTCTGCATTGCAGCCTTCATCATTTAAATCTTCTGCAAGCTTTTGCGAAGAGCTTTTATCAGCAAAATTTCCGCCGCTAATAATAAATCCCTCTTCAATTAAGTAAGGATAAAATTCACTGTTAAATTCTTCTTTTAATTCTTCTGCTTTCATATAAGCTTCTTCATATGAAGCATAAATTTCATCCTGCAGTACTGCGTGATACGGACCATAAACTCCTTGGCTTTTATCAGATAAATTATAGTTTCCCGTATAATATGTATCAATTCTTAATGTAAGGTTATTATTAAGACTGAACAGTTCATCTTCATCATCATATAGAATAATTTCATCGTATCCCTCAAATGATACCTGCTCATTAAAAAGTCTCGGATATCTTAATCTTACCCTAACATAAATGTCATCTTCGTTTTTAGCAAAGGCAGTCTGAGAAAACAAAAAAGTCAGCATAATAGCTATAGTTAATATTCTAATCAAATTCCTTTTCATAATCATCCTCTAAAATATTGATTTGATCTTCTTTTTTTCTTGTTTTTTTAACATGTCTGTAACCAAGTTCAGATACAACCCTTCCTCTTGGTGTGCGGTTTAAATATCCTATCTGCAAAAGATAAGGCTCATATACATCTTCTATTGTCCCTTTTTCTTCACCAATGGAAGCTGCCAATGTGTCAAGTCCTACAGGTCCTCCCTTGTAAAAATCAATTATAGTGTTTAAAATTCTTCTGTCTAATTTATCCAATCCTATTTCATCAATTTCAAGCATTTTAAGAGCTTCATCTGCAGTTTTTAAGTCTATTATACCTTCGCATTTAACAATTGCATAATCTCTTACCCTTTTTAAAAGTCTGTTGGCAATACGGGGAGTTCCCCTTGAGCGTTTTGCAATTTCCTCTGCTCCCTTTTCTTCAATTTCAATATTTATAATACTTGCAGAGCGCAGAACAATTTCCTTTAAATCTACCGGCTCATAGAAATCCAAATTGCACATAACCCCGAACCTGTCCCTTAAAGGAGATGCGAGCATTCCTGAGCGGGTTGTTGCTCCAATGAGTGTGAATTTAGGCAAATCGAGCCTTATTGACCTTGCTGAAGGACCCTTGCCAATTATAATATCAAGGGCAAAGTCTTCAAGTGCCGGATACATAATTTCTTCCACAACTTTATTAAGTCTGTGAATTTCATCAATAAACAATACGTCATTTTCATTTAGATTTGTAAGTATTGCAGCCAAATCACCGGCTCTTTCAATTGCAGGTCCCGAAGTTACCCTTATATTAACCCCTAACTCATTGGATATAATATTGGCTAATGTAGTTTTCCCAAGTCCCGGAGGTCCTGATAGCAGCACATGGTCAAGAGGCTGAGCTCTCATTTTGGCAGATTCTATAAATATGTTCAAAACCTCTTTTACTTTACCCTGCCCAATAAACTGAGGAAGTTTCTGTGGTCTTAAGCTGAGCTCCAATTCCTCTTCTTCGGAATTAAATGTGCCTGCAACTATTTCATTTTCTCTTTCAAACATATTATCCCTGCCTGTTCATATTTTTTAGTGCTTCTTTTATTATGTCATTTTCAGACTTTCCTGTTATATCCATATTCCCCAAGGTTTTTTTAACCTCAAGATAGTTAAATCCCAAGGCTGTTAAAGCATCAGCCACATCAGACATTTCACTGCTTACAATAATCTCGCTTCCTTGAAGCTTTTCAACTGTTCCGACCTTGTCTTTAAGCTCAAGAATTATTTTGCTTGCTGTTTTTTTGCCTATGCCGGGAACCTTAGACAATCTCACAGCATCTTCATATAAAATAATTTCTTTTACAGTATTTGCATTATAGGTAGATAATACTGAAAGTCCTGCCCTCGGTCCTATTCCGTTAACAGTTATTAATTTTTTAAACAGCTCTATTTCATCAGAGGTTAAAAATCCGTATAAGGCAATAATATCTTCCCTTATGTGCATGTATGTAAGTATAATAATTTTCTCTTTCTCACTTACTTTTTCTAAGGTGGAAAAAGAAGTATTTATGTAATAGCCTATGTTATTGTTGTCAAGAATCAAGTAATCAATACCTTTTTTAACTACTTCACCTTTTATGTAACTAATCATATCTTCCCTCAATATTTAGTAATTTTAAATTCTTTTGCAAATTTAAGCGAATGAGCATGACAAATTGCCGCTGCCAAACCGTCGGCTGCATCATCAGGCTTTGGAATTTCTTTTAATTTAAGAATTACTCTCACCATTTCCTGAACCTGTCTTTTTTCAGCTCTCCCATAGCCTACTATTCCCTGCTTTATTTGAAGAGGTGTATACTCATAAAGGGGAACATTTTTGTTTTCTGCAGCCAACAAATGCACTCCTCTTGCCTGTGCAATTGCCATTGCTGTTTTTACGTTTTTATTATAGAACAATTCTTCAATTGCAACGGCTTCAGGCTTGTACATATCTAAAATAGATATATAGCTGTCATAAATAGATTTAAGCCTTTTTGGGAATTCCTCACAGCTTTCAGTCAAAATACAACCATAATCTATTACTTTAAATTTATTGCCTTCATAATTTAATATTCCGTAGCCTGATATTGCCAGTCCCGGATCTATTCCAAGTATTAACATATTTCATCCCTCAATTATTATATAAAATTATAGCATACATTTGTTCTAATATAAAGAACATAATTCATGAAATATTTTGTTTTCCATTGTTTTAAGATATGGTATAATATATTTAAAACCTCAAGTACAAATCGAAGGGCTATCCCTCAAAACCCGTCTTTAGAAGTTAACACCATAAATCTTTAGGATCAAATTTAAAATATATCGGTCACAAATGCCTAAAAATAGGGCTTTTTTTTATTTAAAAAAGCTTGCAAAAAAATATTTTTTGTGTTATAATAATAGCGTTAGTGGCGTTATTGTAAGGAGGGTGTTTCAATGGCATATTATCTAAAAAAGACAAAACTGAAAGGTCGTACTTATCTCTCTATTGATGAGAGCTTTTACAGTCACGAAAAGAAAGGAACTGCTCATAAGTGCTTCAAATCCCTTGGCTCGGTTGAAACGCATATGAAAAATGGCATCGAAGATCCTATTTCTTATTTTCAAAAGGAGGTTGATGCCCTAAATCGGGAAAGAGCTACAGCAGGGGTCAGAAAGATATCTGACAAATCTCCAAATTTGTATTTAGGTTACTTTCCCCTTAAATCTATTTTAGATAAACTTCACATAAAAAAATACGTAGATTATTTCAAACTTACATATGATTTCAAGTACGACCTTTATGAACTGCTTTCTTCCCTTATTTATGCCAGAGCTGTCAACCCTTGCAGTAAACACAGGACTTTTCATGAAGTATTGCCTGAACTTTACGAAACTGTCAACTATTCTTACGACCAACTTATGAACGGACTATCCTTTCTTGGAAATGATTATGAAAAATTTATAGAGATATTTACCGTACAAACGAACAAGATTTACGGATTGGATATTTCTAAATCATATTTTGACTGTACAAACTTCTACTTTGAAATTGACAGAGAAGATGATTTTAGAAGGAAGGGTCCAAGCAAAGAAAACAAAAAAGCTCCTATTGTTGGACTCGGATTATTGCTTGATCGTAATCAAATACCAGTTGGAATGAAAATGTATCCAGGCAATGAATCGGAAAAGCCTGTTTTGAGAGACGTTATAAACCGATTAAAAAAGCAGAATAATATTACCGGCAGAACTATACATGTGGCAGACAAAGGGCTCAACTGTGCAGAGAACATTGCATTTTCAAAAAAGAATGGTGATGGATATTTGTTTTCAAAAACTGTCAAAGGACTTTCTGAAAAGGAAAAAGTATGGGTTCTACTTGATGAGGATTTTAAGGAAAAGAAAGATAAGGATGGAAAAATTTTATATTATTATAAATCATGTGTAGACAATTTCCCATATGATGTAGAACATAATGGAAAAAAGGTTACAGTAAATCTTACAGAAAAAAGACTTCTTACATACAATCCCACTCTCGCCTCAAAAAAAAGATATGAAATAAACAGATTGGTAGAAAAAGCGAAATCATTAACTTTGTCTCAGGCAAAGAAAAGTGAATATGGTGAATCTGGAAAATATGTTAATTTTACTGATGACAAGGGGAAAAAGGCAACTGTCGGAATTAATCAGGATGCGATTGATAAGGATTTGAAATTTGCAGGTTATAATCTTATGGTAACATCTGAAGTTGAAATGACTGACGAAGATATATATAGCACCTATCATAATCTTTGGCGTATAGAAGAATCATTTAAAATAATGAAATCAGATTTAGATGCAAGACCTGTATTTGCTCAAAAAGAAGAAACAATAAAAGGTCATTTTTTAATATGTTATCTTACTGTGCTTTTGGAGCGTATCCTCCAATTTAAGGTTTTTGAAAATAAATACCCTACTTCAGAAGTTTTCAATTTTATAAAAAATTTCAAAGCCACAAAATCCGATAGAAATTACATTAATACTACAACTTATACTGATTTTATTAATGATTTTTCAAATATATCTGGTCTTCCTCTTACAAATTATCATTTGACGGAAACACAGGTAAAGTCGATTTTTAAGTATAAAATATAAATTAAATTCATAAAGGCTGTTGCATTTAATACGAACTGCAGCAGCCTCTTATTTTTTTAGTTAACGCCATTTTTGAGTGTCTGATACCAAAGTCAGGTATTATAACATCAAATAAATATTTGTAAACCCTTTTTTATAAATTTTTTTGATATTATTTTGACAATTTATTTTTTTATATTTTCACATTTTTTAATCCACAGCTCATAGGATGCATCGCTTGGCATTTTCCAATCTCCTCTCGGAGACAATGATACCGAGCCAACCTTCACCCCATCCGGCATGCAGGAGCGCTTGAACTGCTGAGTGAAAAATCTTTTATAAAATTTCTTTAATGTTTCAAAAATAACATCGTCGGAGTATTCTTCTTCAAAAGCTATTTTTGCCAAATAGTATATTTTTTCCGGTCCATATCCGTTATGAAGCATATTGTAAAGGAAAAAATCATTCAGCTCATAGGAGCCCACGGAGTTTTCAGTAAGCTGACGGATATTTCCTTCCTTGTCAGGCGGAAGCAGCTCGGGGCTTACAGGCGTATTGAATACATCAATAAGTGCTTTTTTTATTTCGCCTGTTGCTTTATAATCAGCATACCACTTAACTATGTATTTTACCAGCGTTTTAGGAATACCGGAGTTTACACCATACATTGACATATGATCACCGTTGTAAGTGCACCATCCCAATGCTAACTCCGATAAATCCCCGGTTCCTACGACAATACCGCCTTCCTGATTGGCAATATCCATTAGAATTTGAGTTCTTTCCCTTGCCTGGGCATTTTCATATGTTACATCATGATTATCGATTGCCTGCCCGATATCTTTAAAATGCTGCAGGCATGCTTCCCTAATGGGAATTTCTCTAACTGTGACACTTAACTCTTCCATCAATATCTGCGCATTTTTATAAGTTCTGTCGGTAGTTCCGAATCCGGGCATGGTAACGGCAATTATATTTTTTAGAGGCTCTTTTAATTTAATCATTGCCTCAACAGTTGCAATCAATGCTAATGTACTGTCTAAACCGCCGGAAATACCAATAATTGCTTTTTTGGCATTTATTTTTTTCATTCTTTGGCAAAGTCCTGTTGCCTGAATGTTTAAGATGTCACTTAGCCTTCTGTCCCTATCTTCAATTGGCGGTACAAATGGTCTCGGGTCTACGAATCTTTCCAATTCCGCTTTTTCATTGCATCCTAAATTAAAATTGACATATTTATAGTTTCTTTTTTCTATATTGCCCATATAGCTGTTCCGATTGTATCTTTCGCTGTTTATCTTTTCCAAATCAATATCCGAATAAATAAAACCGTCGCTTAAATTGTCTTCCTCTAATATTTTACCGTTTTCCGCAATCATACAATGTCCCGAATAAACTAAATCAGTTGTGCTTTCTTCCTCCCCCGAAGAAGAATAAACGTATGAAGTTATGCATTTGGAGGATTGCATTTTTACTAAATCTCTTCTGTAATCAGCCTTTCCCACTATTTCGTTGCTTGCCGATAAATTTAGTATTAAATTGGCGCCGTATATTGTGTGATAAGAACTCGGAGGAATACTTACCCATAAATCCTCACATACATCGATACCTATACAAAGAGATGACAAATTATCCTTAAACAATAGATTCTCATTAAAAATTACTTCTTGTTCACATAAATAAATTGTATCGGATATCCTATTGGCAGAAGAAGCAAACCATCTTTGTTCATAGAATTCTTTGTAATTTGGTACATATGTTTTTGGGATAACACCTAAGATTTTCCCGTCTTTGAAAACAACGGCACAGTTAAACAGCTGATTATCAGCCTTCACAGGCATACCTACCGCTATAAGCATATTTAAATATTTAGTTTCTTCCAATAAAAAACTTAAAGCTTCTTCACATTCATCAATAAGCGTTATCTGGCAGAATAAATCCTGGCAGGTATATCCTGTCATAGAGAGCTCAGGAAATACCAATACTCTTGCATCTTCTTCCGCAGCTCTTAGCGCAACTGCGGCAATTTCTTTTTTGTTGTAATTTGGATCTGCCACTTTTAATGAAGGTACCGCCGCCGCAACTCTCATATATTCAAATCTTTTATCCATAACTACCTCTATATTATTTTTTCTGATGTCATATTTTTCTTAAAATTAATTATTTCAATATCTGTTTTATCCAAAACCTCTTTTAAGAATTCCATGGAATGCTTTTCAGTATTATAATGTCCTGCATCAATTATACATAAATTATTCTTAATGGCATTTTGTGCATGGTGGTATTTAATATCACCGGTTATGTAAACATCAGCATTTAAATTTATAGCATCCTCGATAAATTCGCTGCCGCTGCCGCCGCAGAATGCAACTTTTTTGATTATTTTACTGCCATCCCCGCAGTACAGCTTGACATAATCGGCACTCAGCGCTTCTTTTACGTACCTCGAATATTCAATTATATTAACCGGATTAACATCTCCTATTCCCCCGTAACCGCTTTTATCAATATTAACCGGATGCAGAACCTGATAATTTAATATATTGAGCTTCCTTGCCAAATCATAATTTACTCCCTTATCTGCCATGTCGTAGCTTGTATGCATGCTGTAAAGATTTATGCTGTTTGTAATCAACATTTTAATTATTCTGCCGTCATATGTATCAAGGTCTATTTTTTTTACGCAACTGAAAAAGAACGGGTGGTGAGTTATTATTAAATCAACTTTTTCCTTAACTGCATGTTCTGCAGCTTCTAAATCCAAGTCTAAGGTTAACATAATTTTACTTATGTAACTTTTTTTGGAGCCTATCTGCAGTCCGCTGTTGTCCCAGTGTTCATGTTGCTTCAATTTAACCTCATTGTTTAATAAATTAATTATAGAATTCAAATTCATTTTATTAATTCCCTTATTTTTTTGTTTTTTTCTTTTAATCTCTCTATTTTTACATTATATTCCTCATTATCAGCTTTTTCAAGACTGCTTATTATTTTTTTGTTGGTATTCAATACTTTGCATATATAATCCATCATTACGGGTTCTTTTTTATTTAATAAAATCCTGCTGATTTCATAATATATATCGTCATCAGTTTTGGAAATACCTTTTTTAGCTTTTATTATAAAATAAAAATGATGGTATTCTCTCACGATATTCTCATCAATTATTTCAAATCCGTTTTCAAAAAGGTACCGCCTTAATTTATCCACTGCCGTCATAGGCTGCAGTATAAGCTGTTCGGCACTCATTGCAACGTTTTTTGAGGACTCGATTATATCCGAAATTAAATCCCCGCCCATTCCTGCAATTATAATTGCATCGGCTTCGCCTTCCTTCAATACCGCAAGACCGCTTCCAAGCCTGAAATCGCATTTATCCTTAAGATTAACTTTAGTCAAATATTCTTTGGCTCTGTTTAAGGGACCCTCATTTAAATCCGTTGCAATTACTTTTTCGCATATTCCTTCCGCTAACAGCTTTTCTGCTACATATCCATGGTCTGTGCCGATGTCTGCAGCAGTTTTGCATTTATCAACCATGGATTTAATACATTTTAACCTGCTCATATAAACCTCTTAAATAAAATTTCCACGATATATCAAAGATATTATACTTCCTCCCGCAATACCATAATACAAAACAAATGGAATGCTAACATTCCATTTGTGACCATCATGATAAATACTGAAGGTGTGTCCCCCAAGTTCGGGGACATTCCTCTTACCCCAAAGACTTTCCCTATAGTAGAGGTGTGTCCCCCAAAATTCGGGGACATTCCTCTTGCCTCAAAGACTCTCCATATAGAAGAGGTGTGTCCCCCAAATTCGGGGACATTCCTCTTACCCCAAAGACTCACCCTATAGTAGAGGTGTGTCCCCATACCTCTTTATTCCAAGTAATCCTTCAATTTCTTGCTTCTGCTTGGGTGTCTCAATTTTCTTAGAGCCTTCGCTTCAATTTGACGTATTCTTTCTCTTGTAACATCGAATTCCTTGCCAACCTCTTCAAGCGTTCTTGCCCTTCCGTCGTCCAAACCGAAACGAAGCCTTAATACCTTTTGCTCTCTGTCTGTCAAAGTATGCAAAACGTTGGAAAGCTGCTCACGGAGCAGGGTAAATGTTGCAACATCCGATGGTGCCTGAACTTCGTCATCGGGAATGAAATCTCCCAAATGGCTGTCTTCTTCTTCTCCGATAGGAGTTTCCAATGAAACAGGCTCCTGGGCAATTTTTAGTATTTCTCTCACCTTTTCAGGTTCCATTTCCATTTCCAGTGCTATTTCTTCAGGTGTGGCATCTCTTCCCAATTCCTGTAAAAGCTGTCTTTTAATTCTGATTAATTTATTGATTGTTTCAACCATGTGTACCGGTATTCTTATTGTTCTTGCCTGATCTGCAATTGCTCTTGTTATTGCCTGGCGAATCCACCAGGTTGCATATGTACTGAATTTAAAACCCTTAGTATAATCGAATTTTTCAACTGCCTTAATCAGACCAAGATTTCCTTCCTGAATTAAATCAAGAAAAAGCATACCTCTTCCTACGTATCTTTTTGCAATGCTTACAACTAATCTTAAATTAGCTTCCGCCAATCTTTTTTTAGCCTCTTCGTCGCCTTCCTGCATTCTTTTTGCTAATTCAACCTCTTCGTTTGCAGTCAATAAAGAAACCTTCCCTATTTCCTTCAAATACATTCTTACGGGATCATCAATATTAACTCCTTTAAGAATATCATCGTCAGATTGACTTACAAAAAATTCCGGGTCCTCTTTTGTATCGGCATCATCGGCGTCATCGACCTTTTCCGGTATCATATCATCTTGAAATCCTAATATTTCAAGATCGTTGTCTTCCGCTTGCTTATAAAAATCATCTATAAATTCAGGATTGATATCAAGCTTTTCAAATGACCTTAAAACTTCTTTATATGTTATAAAACCGTTTCTTTTACCTTTTTCGATTAATTTATTCTTTATGGAGTCTATCTTTTGTAACATTTCTGCACTTTTTTCAGAATCCTCGTCTGTAGCTACAGATATATTTTTGTTTTCACTCATTGTCAGTTGACCTCCTCCTTAGTTGATTTAATTTTTTTAGCGAGGCAATATATTTCATTCATAATTTCCTTACTGTCTAATGAATTATCAGATTGTTTCAAACTGTTTGTCAATATATTTCTCTTTTCCTCATAATATTTTAATTTAAGTCTTTTCATACAATCTTTGAATAAAGCCTCTAAATTATCAAAATCAACATTGTCAATCTGCAAATTTACATCCATGCTTCCACCAATAATTTTATTTAAGCTTTCACTGTCAATACTTATATCATTAATTCCGCATTCATACAACTCTTTTATTATATTATAGTATTTTAAGTCCTTAAAGGTATCTTCATTGACTATCTCACTTAGCTGCAATGCAAAATCATTGTTTAAAAGTATCAGTTTTATAAGCTCCTCTTCGTGGCATGTAGTAATTTTTTTGACCTGCATTTTAGGTGCAGGTTTTGCAGTCTTAATCAAAGTCTTTTGCTTACTGCTTCTCTTATTGTATTCTTTAATTATAGACTCTTTTGAAACACCTACTTTTCTTGATAATTTTTCAAAAATCAATTCCTTTTCTATTTCACTGTGTATGTTTATTATATTGTCAAAAAAATTATTTATATATTCAACTTTGTTAGAATTTTCAAGTTTTTCTTTGTAATGAAATTCTAAAAAGCCATAATAATCCAATGAATTATCGATTAATTTGTCGAAACTTTGCTTTCCGAATTTATTTAAATACTCATCCGGGTCTTTTGCATCGGGAATAATTATTACCCTTCCTTCCAAATCATTCCGTTTAAGCATGTTCATTGCTTTAAGGGCAGCCTGCTGACCTGCGGTATCTGAATCAAACGCAACGTAAAAGCTTTTGGAATATCTTTTTAAAAGCTTTGCCTGGTTTTCGGTAAATGAAGTTCCCAAAGCGGCAACTGCCGTAGAATAACCGTGAACGTGCATTTTTATTACATCCATATACCCTTCGACCAATATGAAGCTTTTATCTCTTACATTTTCCTTTGCAATTTGAATTCCATATAAGTTATATCCTTTGTTAAAAACCATGCTTTCGGGAGAATTAAGATATTTTGGCAATGAATCATCAATAACCCTTCCACCGAAGCCTATTATTTTTTTCTTTATATCAAAAATCGGGAACATTATTCTGTTTCTGAATCTATCATAGTATGAATTGTTTTTTTCGTTTCTGATAATAAGTCCGGTTTTTAAGATATCATCTTCACTATAGCCTTTATTTTTTAGATATTTTAGCAAATTATCCCATTCATCATTAGCATATCCAATTCCGAAGGATTTTATTACTTCT
>ENA-UOOK01004845-UOOK01004845.1-fermentation-metagenome-genome-assembly--contig:-NODE-4845-length-14039-cov-3.316147_pt1 | contig 14039 bp, 7 predicted proteins | sample MGYA00245777_ERZ724023 | MGnify/ENA primary metagenome ERZ724023 (study PRJEB28704, sample SAMN03018312) | fermentation metagenome | biome: anthropogenic terrestrial biome; feature: soil; material... | reverse complement strand
ATACCCCATTAGGAAAGATCAACTTGAATGATGCCGATCAGAAGCCTGTGGTGCCGTCTGTTGCTCCGGAGCAAAAAGATGCTTCACGTCAAAAAAGAAAAGAAGATACTGCCGCTAGTCAACAACCTGTAAAACCCATGCCTAAGACGAAACCGGAAGACGCAACTCCGGTAAAGAAGAATCCTGTAGCAGAAACAAAATCTGTGAATCAGCCGCGTCAGAAAACCTCAGAGCCTACTCGTGTAGCTCGACCGGTAATAGCTGATAAAACCACTCATCAACAGATGAGAAGGCCAGAATATCAACAGAGTCAGAATCACGCTCCTGTCCAACCTGAGCGACATCCTCAGAATACTGTACAACAGAAGAGGGTGCAACCTGTTTCTCAGACCACTTCCGTTCAGAAGCAGCCTGAGGCGCCATCGCATCAGCAGCCGGAGGTCTTTACCTTGAAGAGTGAACGCAAGTTGAGTCTCAACGAGCCGAAGGTGCTAGGCAAGATTGATTTGTCAACCTTGAACCAAAGCACCCGTCCTAAGCGTAAATCTAAGGAAGAGAAGCGCAAGGAGCGTGAGAGTAAATTGAATCACGGTAACGGTGAACGCAAGAAGCGCGTACGGATCAATAAAGAGCGCGTGGATATTAATGCTGAGGCTCGGCAGCAACAGCAGCAACAAAGCAATAGCAATAGTACTAACAATAATAAGAAGAGGCACAATCGCAACAATAATCATAGACGCAACCAGAAACCTCTGGAAGTGAATGAGGTAGATGTGGCACGTCAGGTAAAAGAGACACTTGCCCGTTTGACAAATAAGCAAAACCAGAATAAGAAGGGCGCGAGATATCGTAAGGAGAAGCGTGTAGCCGTTCAGGAGAAACTGGAAAAGGTCGCATCTGACGAGAAGAAAGACAGTAAGGTATTAAAACTTACGGAGTTTGTAACCGTCAGTGAATTGGCTTCCATGATGGATGCTCCTGTAACAAAGGTCATTTCTACCTTGATGAGCGTAGGAATGATGGTTTCCATTAACGAACGTCTTGATGCAGAAACCATTAACATGGTCGCTGAGGAATTCGGATTCAAAACTGAATATATCAGTGCTTCTGTTCAGGAAGCTGTTACGGAGAAAGCCGATGAGGCTGATGACCTCCAGCCTCGTCAGCCTATTGTTACGGTGATGGGACATGTCGATCATGGTAAAACTTCTCTGTTGGATTATATCCGTAAGTCGAATGTGATTGCCGGTGAAGCCGGTGGAATCACCCAGCATATCAGTGCGTATGATGTTAAATTGAGAAACGGACGACATATTACTTTCCTGGATACTCCGGGACATGAAGCTTTTACGGCTATGCGTGCCCGTGGTACACAGGTGACCGATGTCGCCATCATCATCATAGCTGCTGATGATTCTGTGATGCCTACTACGCGTGAGGCTATCGCACACTGTCAGGCAGCAGGAGTTCCGATGGTCTTTGCCATCAATAAGATTGATAAACCGGGAGCTAATCCTGATAAGATCCGAACAGATCTGTCTAATATGAATCTGCTTGTAGAGGATTGGGGTGGTAAATACCAATGTCAGGAAATCAGCGCCAAGAAAGGTGTCGGAGTAGATGAACTGCTCGATAAGGTCCTTCTGGAAGCTGACATGAGAGACCTCAAGGCAAATCCTAACCGGAAGGCTACAGGTACTGTTATTGAGTCAGCCCTTGATAAGGGACGTGGCTATGTAGCTACTGTCTTAGTGTCTAACGGCACTTTGAAAGTGGGTGATGTCATACTGGCCGGAACGGACTGGGGTCGTGTCAAGGCAATGTTCAATGAACGTAATCAGGTGATGGAGACTGCCGGACCGGCTATCCCTACCACTGTTCTTGGACTTGACGGTGCACCTGCAGCAGGTGATCAGTTTCATGTGATCGACTCTGAACAGGAAGCGCGTGTGATTGCTAATAAACGTGAACAACTCCAGCGTGAACAGGGTCTGCGTACACAAAAGCGTCTGACCCTTGGAGATATTTCCCGTCGTATCGCCCGTGGTGAATTCCATGAGTTGAATATCATCGTCAAAGGTGATACAGATGGTTCTATTGAAGCTTTATCAGATTCCTTCATCAAACTTTCCACACCGAAGGTTCAGGTTAATGTCATAGAAAAAGGCGTGGGGCAGATTACGGAGAATGATGTCATGATGGCCAGTGCTTCTGATGCCATTATCGTCGGCTTCCAGGTCCGTCCTTCTGTTGTCGCTAGAAAACTGGCTGATCGTGAGGGAGTGGAAATTAATACTTATTCAGTGATTTACAATGCAATAGATGATATTAAGTCAGCTATGGTTGGAATGCTGGATAAAGTGAAGAAAGAAGTAGTTACCGGCCAGATAGAGGTGAAACAAGTCTTTAAGATTTCCAAGGTCGGAACAATTGCCGGTGGTCTGGTAACAGACGGTAAGATTCACGCCAAGGATAGGGCGCGTGTAGTACGTAACGGTATCGTGGTCAAGACTGCATCAATCAATGAGTTGAAACGCTTCAAGGATGATGTCAAGGAAGTGCCTATGGGAATGGAATGTGGCTTGAGTCTGGTTAATTTCAATGATATCCTGGTGGGAGACGAAATAGAAACCTTTACGGAGGTCGAAGTAGATCAGAAATTATAATCCCAATCATGGATCAGCCTGGATCAGGTGATAACCTTCTATTCCAGTTGAAGATAAGATAAAGCGATACTGCCTACCTGTCACTGACAGGCTAGGGTATCGCTTTTTGGGTATGATATTTGTTACATTTATATAATAGTTATCAGATCAGGTGTCTGAATCGGTCGAAATAGACTGAAGAGGACAGGAGTCCTGACCAGTTTCCCTGGCAGGAAAACGGAAAGGTTATTTATATTTTAAGAGTAAGTTTATGGCACAAATGAAAACTGATAACGAGTTTGTTAAGGAGGTAGCTAACGAAAAGTATGAATATGGCTTTTCTACTGACGTACAAACCGATATCATTAAAAAAGGATTGAATGAGGACGTCATCAGACTGATCTCGCAGAAGAAAGGCGAGCCCCAGTGGATGCTTGACTTCCGACTCAAAGCCTATACCTACTGGAAAACGCTGAAGCAACCTACTTGGGGGCATGTACATGTTCCTGAGATTGATTATCAGAATATCTCTTATTACGCCGATCCGACGGTAAAAGTGCGTAAGGATAAAAAGATAGACCCGGAACTGGAGAAGACATTCGACAAACTGGGTATTCCTCTGGAAGAGCGACTGGCACTGAGTGGTACAGCCGTGGATGCCATTATGGATTCTGTTTCTGTAAAGACTACTTTCAAGGATAAGTTGCGTGAAAAGGGGATTATTTTCTGTAGTATGGGCGAAGCTATCCGGAATCATTCGGATCTGGTCAAGCAATATCTCGGTACGGTCGTTCCTTATCGGGACAATTTTTTTGCTTCGTTGAACAGTGCAGTATTCAGTGACGGTTCTTTTGTCTATATTCCAAAAGGCGTCCATTGTCCGATGGAGTTGAGCAGTTATTTCAGAATCAATGCCCGGCAGACCGGACAGTTTGAACGGACACTGATCGTAGCTGATGATGATGCATACGTGAGTTATCTGGAAGGATGCACCGCCCCGATGCGTGACGAAAATCAGTTGCATGCAGCTGTTGTTGAGATCGTCGTCAATAATCATGCAGAGGTGAAATACTCCACCGTACAAAACTGGTATCCAGGTGATAAGAACGGAAAAGGTGGCGTGTTTAATCTTGTTACGAAACGAGGAGACCTGAGAGGCGCCGATTCGAAATTGTCTTGGACGCAGGTTGAGACGGGTTCGGCTATTACCTGGAAATATCCTTCGTGTATCCTTCATGGCGATCGTTCTCAGGCTGAATTTTACAGTGTCGCCCTGACAAATAATTATCAGGAAGCAGATACCGGGACGAAAATGATTCATATCGGAAAGAATACCAAGAGTACGATTATTTCTAAAGGAATCTCCGCGGGGCATAGTCAGAACTCTTACCGCGGTTTGGTCCGTGCTACAAGTAATGCTGATAATGCCCGTAACTATAGCAGTTGTGATTCATTACTACTGGGATCAAATTGTGGAGCACACACCTTCCCCTATCTGGATATTCATAATGAGACAGCAGTCGTGGAGCATGAGGCTACGACTTCAAAAATCTCTGATGACCAACTCTTCTATTGCAACCAGAGAGGTATCCCCATGGAACAGGCTGTGGCGCTGATCGTCAATGGATATTCGAAGGAGGTACTCAATAAGCTCCCGATGGAATTTGCCGTTGAGGCTCAGAAACTCCTTTCTGTGTCGTTGGAGGGAACAGTAGGTTAATCTGGCGTTTCTGATGATGACAAATAGATCTATTGAATAAATTCAACTTTCGTGTTGATTTAAATATAACATTTAATTTCTGATTATCATGCTTGAAGTAAAAAACCTGCATGCATCTGTTGCAGGAAAAGAAATATTGCGAGGAATCAATCTCACGGTCAAAGACGGAGAGATTACAGCTATTATGGGTCCGAATGGATCAGGAAAGTCTACACTGAGCGCTATTCTGACAGGTAATCCCCTTTATACCGTTACAGAAGGTGAGGCAATCTTTAACGGAAAGGATCTCCTGAAGATGAAGCCGGAAGAGCGTGCCTGGGAGGGGTTGTTCCTGTCTTTTCAGTATCCGGTTGAAATCCCCGGAGTGTCTATGAATAATTTCATGAAGGCGGCTGTGAATGCTAAACGTGAACACCAGGGACTGAAGCCGCTGGGTGCTGCTGAATTTCTGAAATTGATCCGGGAGCGCCGCCAACTGGTGGAGCTTGATTCAAAACTGTGGCATCGTAATGTCAACGAGGGCTTTTCCGGTGGTGAGAAAAAGCGGAATGAGATCTTCCAGATGGCTATGCTCGAACCGAAGTTGTCTATCCTTGACGAAACCGATTCCGGCCTGGATGTAGACGCCATGCGTATCGTTGCCAATGGAGTGAAGAAGCTTCATACGCAGGAGAATGCCTTCATCATTATCACCCATTATGCCAGTTTGCTTGATATTATCAAACCGCATTCCGTTCATGTCCTTTATAAGGGACGTATCGTGAAAACGGCAGGACCAGAATTGGCCAATGAAATTGAGGAGCGTGGTTTTGATTGGATTAAGGAAGAAGCAGATGCAGAAGAAGCTAAAGAAATCGATAAGGCTTGACCTTAGAAGTGTCTGTCTTTGAACGAAAGGTGGTGAATCATGAATAGTGAACAACAATATATCGATCTCTTTCAGGAGAATCGTAAGACAATAGATGGTCATTCTACCGCACCGTTGAATGCGGTAAGAGACAAGGCTTTCAAGGCTTTCTGTAAACAGGGATTTCCTTCACGTAAAGTGGAAAGGTACAAATATACGGATATGCAAAAACTTTTTGCACCCGATTATGGCTTGAACCTGACCCGTTTTGAGATTCCTGTAAACCCATACGATGTTTTCAAGTGTGAGGTCCAGAACCTGAGTACTTCACTCTATTTTGTCGTCAATGATGGATTTTACACAAAGACTTTACCGCAGGCTCATTTGCCGGAAGGGGTGATTGTTGATTCCCTGAGTCATGCTGCTGGAAAGTATCCCGACTTGGTTTCAGACTATTATTCGAAGATAGCTGATTCTGAAGAGGATGCAGTGACGGCACTTAATACGATGCTGGTCCAGGACGGAACACTGATTTATGTCCCGAAGAACACAAGGATTCCGAGACCTGTCCAGATCGTAAATTTACTTCATTCGGATCGTCCGTTGATGGTCAACCGCCGGGTACTGGTCATCCTGGAAGAAGGGGCAGAAGCAAATCTTCTGTTCTGTGATGATTCCGTGGATGATATTTCCTTCCTGACTACGCAGATCATTGAAGCGTATGTCGGGAATAATGCCAGTCTGAAGTTGAACTGTCTTGAGAAAACTCACGTCAAGAATACCCGGGTCAGCAATGTATACATTCAGCAGCAGGCAGACAGCCATGTCACCCATAACGTGATCACTCTCCATAATGGAATTACACGTAACAAACTCGATCTGGTTTTCAAGGGTGAGGGGGCTGAATGTTTCTGTAATGGATGTGTTCTGGCGGATAAGAGCCAGCATGTTGATAATAATACACTGATCGACCACCAGGTAGGCCACTGTACTAGTAACGAACTTTATAAGTATGTCCTTGATGATAAGGCAAAGGGCGCTTTTGCAGGCCGTGTACTGGTACGGCATGGAGCAGAAAAGACTACTTCACAGGAGACAAACCGTAATCTGGTAGGCACGAAGGAAGCTCAGATGTACTCTCAGCCTATGCTGGAGATCTACGCAGATGATGTAAAATGCTCTCATGGATCTACCGTGGGGCAATTGAATGATGAGGCTATGTTCTATATGGAACAGCGTGGTGTCTCCCGTAAGACTGCCCGTGCTCTTCTGGAGCGAGCCTTTATCAATGAAGTGATCGATAAGATAGATCTGATACCGCTTCGTGACCGTCTGCGCTATCTGGTAGAGAGACGTTTTGACGGCACTCTGAGTAAATGTGCCGGTTGCAGGTTATGCAAATAAGATCGTTTGCGTGTCGTTCAGATCGTTCAGAGAGAAGAAATAACTTTTCTTTCTGTTTAGAGAAAGGATACAAGATATGTATGATGTAAATAAGGTCAGAAAAGACTTCCCTATCTTAGAGAGGAAGATATATGGCAGACCTCTGGTATATCTGGATAATGCCGCTACCACTCAGAAGCCTCTGTGTGTGCTTGATGCAATGCGTGAGGAATATCTGAATGTGAATGCCAATGTACATCGTGGCGTACACTGGATGAGTCAGCAGGCTACCGAGTTGCATGAGGCTGCCCGCGAAACGATACGAAAATTTATCAATGCCGGTTCAACTTCGGAAATCGTATTCACCAGAGGGACTACAGAAGGTGTTAATCTGGTAGCGTCTACCTTCAGTGATGAATTTCTGAATGAGGGTGATGAGGTTATCGTTTCTGTGATGGAGCATCATTCGAATATTGTTCCATGGCAGTTGCAGGCCAAAAAGAAAGGTCTCCGGTTAAAGGTCATTCCGATGACGGACAAAGGCGATCTGATACTGGATGAATACGAGAAATTATTCACTGATAAGACCAAGTTCGTCAGTATCACTCAGGTCAGCAATGTCCTGGGGACGGTCAATCCGGTAAAAGAGATCATCAGGATTGCCCATGACCATGACGTGCCGGTACTGGTGGATGGTGCCCAGAGTACGCCTCATTTCAAAGTGGACGTGCAGGATATGGACTGTGATTTCTTTGTGTTCAGCGGACATAAGATCTATGGTCCTACGGGCATCGGTGTACTCTATGGTAAGGAGGAATGGCTTGAAAAACTCCCCCCTTATCAGGGAGGTGGCGAGATGATCGAGCATGTCAGTTTCAAGGGGACTACGTTTGAGAAACCGCCGTTGAAATTTGAGGCAGGTACTCCTGATTATATTGCTTCCCACGGCCTGGCTACGGCAATCAACTATGTCGACCGGCTGGGTATAGACAACATTGAGGCTCATGAGAAAGATCTGACCCGGTATGCCATGCAGAAGTTAGGTGCAATTGAGGGAATGCGCATTTTCGGGCAGTCTGCACATAAGGGTGCTGTCGTGAGTTTTCTGGTTGGAAACATCCATCACATGGATATGGGCACCTTGCTTGACCGGCTCGGCATAGCAGTCCGTACAGGACATCACTGTGCACAGCCGCTGATGGACCGCCTGGGGATTCTCGGTACGGTCCGTGCCAGTTTTGCTCTTTACAATACGCGGGAGGAAATCGATGTGCTCGCCGATGCGATAGAGAGAGTACGGAAAATGTTTTAGAAAATGAATCAAGACTACTGAACGAAGATGAAAGTCTTTACTGCTTTATAGCTAGAAGCAGACTGGCTTTCATCTTTTTTATGATTGTTTCGTGCATAGGTTACTCCTTCATGGAGGAACAGCATAATTAAAGATTTTCAGATGAGACACGGATTGATCCCTCATTATTATCAGAATAAGATTGAGTGCGGTTGTGATGAAGCCGGCAGAGGATGTCTGGCAGGAAGCGTGTATGCAGCTGCCGTCATACTGCCTGCAGATTATGATAATCCGGAATTGGATGACAGTAAGAAACTCTCTCCCGGAAAGCGTTATGAACTGAGAGAACAGATTCAAAAAGATGCCATAGCTTGGGCTGTGGGTATCGTCTCACCAGGGGAGATCGATCAGATCAACATCCTCCATGCAAGTTTTCTGGCCATGCACAAAGCGATAGACCAGTTGGGGGTGTTGCCACAGGTCTTGATTATAGACGGGAATCATTTTGATCCCTATTATCCTCTAGAGAAAGAAGGAGATCGGAGTGCCGTAGCTTTACCTTTTAAAACGATTGTCAAGGGAGATGGGACCTATCAGTCAATAGCAGCAGCCAGCATACTGGCAAAGACATACCGTGATGATGAGATGGACCGTCTGGACGGCTTCTATCCTGAATATGACTGGAAAGACAATAAGGGTTATCCTACCCAGAAGCATTGTGACGCAATCTTGAAATACGGAATTACCTGTTATCATCGCAAAAGTTACCATTTTCATGGGGAGGCCTTATCTGATTCCGACTTGAAGAGAAATGAAAGATCCTTGTGTGGGAAATAGTGAGGCAATAAGGGTTGATAGAGCCTTTCTTAAAGGATTCAGCATTACTTTTAGCAATAAAAACAGAATGGATATTAATTTTTGTTTTTGCTGTCTTTTTTCTTAAAAAGACAAAAAAACAAGGGGCAAAGTTAATCGGTGTACCCATATAAATGGGAATCTGACGGGTCGTATCAACGCATTGCTTGTTTTCAAAATCAACAACTTCCGATTCTTCATATTCCCTTCTATTCTGACCGTCTATGATCAGCAAATCCTTTGGTACATAATTACCCTGAGCTCGAAGGTTGGCTTGCCTGATCACCTCACTGCGTTCATCTTTTGTAATGTAAATGGTCTTGTACAGATCCAGAATCATTTCTTGGTTGGAAGCAGAGAATCTTTTAAAGATCACATCTCCTTCGGTCATATTCATGAGCCTGTGATTCATGGAATCATCATATAAGTTGTTGGCCAATGCAAGGGTTGAGCGAATCTCCGGTATTTCATTTTCCATGGCAATACGGATGCTGATTTGATTTTTCCCCTTTTCCGTCAAGCCTCTTAAACCGACGCTGATGGCTTGGTCGCTAAATACGCAAGACAAACCGAATACACGGTACTCAGAAAGTATATTCTCCAATATCACTACATAACGAGGTTCATTTTGGATGGCTTGGGTCATATGATGGAATTCATCCACGATGAAAATAATGCGCGGCAAGCTGCGAACTCCATAACGTTGCTTGTATTCGGTGATGTTATTGACACCCTTGCTCTTGAATAGTTCCATTCTCCTTTGAAACTCTTCCTCTATTTTATCCAGCAAGCTGAATGTAAACTCCGGATCTCTTTCCACACCCAAAAGCTTTAAATGTGGTGGAAGGTTTTTCCCATATTCGTTAAACTCCACTTTTTTGTAGTCTACAAGCCAAAGCTCCACATCATCCGGATGGTAATGCATAATAATGGATGTTATGAGCATATGCAATGTTGTGGATTTACCGGATCCGGTTCTTCCGGACAACAAAGCATGAGCGGATTGCGATCCCCCTAACTCCAGTGATATGAGGCGTTTCATAGAATCCACCGCAAAAGGAATACGCATACTCTGTGTAGAGTCCAAAAAAGCAGGTATTCTTTGCATATCAAAGAATCTACAGAAGCGATTATCCACCTTGATTCCTTCTTTATAGGCATTCTCCACAGATTCGAGGTATAGACCGCAATTAGCAATGACATCATCAAATACAAAGTCATATGTACTCCGGTCATAATTAACGCTGGTCTTGTGATTGTTTTCTTCAACAATGACATCCGAGGTGATTGAGCCTTTGTATGGAGCAACGGATGTAAAGATGAATGAAATACCGCATTTTCTCGCATTATTCAACAATACATTCAGAGATTCCATGGCATTTCTCTCAAAGTTATTCGGGTAATCGTTGATCACAACAAAATGGTAGGGTATTTTGAAAGCATGGGATGCATTGTAGGTATATACATCCTCCACACCGGCAAGCATAGCACTGGTTTGATCCACAAAAATCTCCAATTCCCTCAAGCGCTCTGCGATATCTTCTTTTAAGGTATATACCTTCTTACAGATTTCCGATGCTGATATGGCAGGCAATTTTTGCAACAGCCCCAGGTTTGTGCCCCTTTCATTCGGGTCAATGGCTGTCAGTTGGAACGAAGACATAGGCATAAACCGAATGAGTTTCAATAGAATGCTCTGTATACCCGCCATCACAGATTGTTTTTGTTTAGGGTCATAGATGACATGCATATTCAAAGGTTCCCTCATGGAAAAAGCCAAAGGCAATGTGATGCTTTTCCCGGAGGCGTATGCCACAGGCATCCTCTCTTTGACAAGATCACTGACCATGGCCGGTAACTGAAAGGGAATCTCGACGGCACCTAACATCACCTCGGCAGGATCGGATTCAGAGGGAATATATTCCGTCCAATCCTCTGAAAATGCACCTAGAGATTCAAGCCAAGGCAACAAAGCCCGGTCCAGTCGGGGTAGTTCCGGACTGTTCAACACCTTCTCGAATTCGGACATAAGCGTACGTTCAGCATTTTCGTATTGTTGTTTGTATTGTTGCAAAATGACCGGTAATTCTTTGTCCGCACGATCTTTTTCACTTTGGAATTCTTGGTCTGCATTCGCTTTCTCTTGGGCTAAATCAGCATAATATTGTTGGCTTTCATCATGTATGAATGTACGGGCGGATTCTATTTTTTCTTTAAAGGCATTCACCATTTCGGACATGGTTTTGTAACCGTCATAATGAGCAATACGTTTAACCTGACCCTTGAAGGTAGTGTCATTGATCCTTTCCACAATCTCGGACATGGATTGAAAATCAGGGTTCTTAGGAGTTACAGCTGCTTTTGTCTTTCGAACCTTTTTACGATATTTATCCGGTATGCGTTTTTCCACCAATGAAAGATCGGCTAAAATCGCTTGAAGCAACTGTTGTTGCCCTTGAGCCTGTTTTTCGGCACCGGCGATCCGTTGGTTACGGGTTGACGCAAGCTGATTGATCTTTTCTTGGTAGCGTTTTTGAATCTCCGCATTCATCCGGGTAAAGTCATCATCTAGTTTTTTATCTTTTGAAACGATTCTCTCAAATGATGCTTTGATCCGTTCTGCCGATGCAATGTGTAATTTTGTTGTTGGAAATACAGTCATCAAAACCTCCTGATTTAGCGTTTGACATTGAGCTTGTAGTGTCCGGTATTCTCATATTGCCCCACACGAATGTATACGGTTTGGCCTTTCGCAAGGGACACGGTTAACCCGTCCCCGGAGTCTAAGTCAGATCCCGACATGATGACATCCCATCCGGAATCATAGATTGTAAGGTCCAAATCCGTACCTTCCGGCACGGTGGAAAATTCAAACCGCACATCACCGTTACTTTTTGCAGTATATTGATAGTTGTTCTTTTGATCTGTAAATTGGATGCTGTCCGTCACCCATGTATAGAATGAAATATCCAACAGCTTTTTTTGATGGCCTATGTTTAACGTATAGGAACCGGTATTCTCATATTGAATAACTTGGATATAGCATTTTTGACCTTCGTACAGTGTAACGGTCAGCCCGTCGCCTGAATCCATATCATTACCTGACTCCAGGATTTCCCATCCGGTGTTGTACACGGTAAGATACAGATCCGTACCTTCCGGTACACCGGAGAATTCAAAACGGTAATCCCCTTTGTTTTCTGCAGTAAATATATAATTGTTTTTTTGATCCTTGTATTGAATACTGTCTGTTACGGCAGACAAGTATGAAAGATCATAAAAGTTCTTTTGATGTCCGATATTGAGCTTGTAAGCTCCGAAGTTCTCATATTGCCTCACTTGCAGCGTATAGGTTTGACCTCCGTAAAGCCAGAGGGTTAATCCGTCTCCGGTATCCATATCAAAATTGGATTTGATGATTTCACCGGCGGAATTGAATACATAAAGGCTTAATTTTGTCACATCCGGTACATCGGAAAACTCAAAGCGATAGGATCCGTCGATGGACGGGTCGAATAAATAGTTGTTTTGTTGATCAATAAATTGAACACTATCCGAGACAGCAGTTAAATTTGAGATGTTGTACAAGGATTTTTGTTTTTTGATATTCAACGAAAAAGATCCTAAATTCTCGAATTGCTCCACCCATAATCGATAATTCCGGCCAAAGTCCAGTGACAGCGATATGCCGTCATCGTTATCCATGTAAATGCCGGATTCCATGATTTCTCCCTTATCATCCATGACTAAAAGTTTAAAACGTGCATTTTTTGTGACATTCGAAAATTCAAACCGATACATTCCTGTCACAGTCGGTATGAAATCATATTCCAATCTTTGATTGATTTGATCTATTTGACCGTTTATAATTTCTGCTCCGGAGTCGTCCACAATGGTAAATTCCACAGAATTAATTGCAGGAACACTCTCCGTCCCGGCATTCATTGCTCGGACTTCAAGTCCCCAAGATGCTGCCTCTCCCGGTACGGTCGTTGTGACAGAGGTTGTTACAACAGGAACCTTTGTGGTCGCAGAGGCCGTATTTTCGGGTTTTCCTACAGAAACAGGTTGTATATTCGATGCTACAGGTGCCGTATTTTCAGCAGCACTGTCTTCCGCTACTTCTTTTCTTCCGAGGGTATTCGGAAGGATGAAAATCAATGCCAAAATGATAATGGCTACAAACTTTTTCATGAAACTGTGTTTCTTTTTAAACGTAGGTTTCACAGTTTTGGGATTCACAGGAGTCGGTTTTGCAGGAGACACAACACCGGGTTTGTGCAATGTTTGAGTGACGGCATTCATCTTTTGATCCACCCTGCACCAAGGGCATTCGTAAGTAAGGCGATAATATAAATGCTGCTTGTTTACACGACACGCTTTTATCTTTTTCTCCAATCTTTCCAGGGCATGATAATATTCTTCTGCCGAGGGTCGATTTTTAGGATTCTTGTGTCCCAGGACAAAAGCACGGCGAAACAGCTCCTGCAGCTCGGCAGGAAGGCATGTTAAGGCAGGAGCATAACGGGGTATGTCAAGGTTCGAAGCGCTTGACTCTTTGAAGTAGGGGCTGATGCCCCTGGCAATGTTTTCAACCGGTTGAAAACTCGAAGATGATCCCCCGGTGGTTTTGCAAGCAAAAGGATGGGCACCGTTCATCAATACGACAAAAATCATCACCGCCAATGCAAACAGGTCGGTTTCTTTCGTGAAAGTCGGTAACGGTGCAGAAGGAAAATGCTTTCCTTGTATTTCCGGTGCAACAAATTCCGCAACACCCATACCGCATCGGTATATATATCCCGACTTATCCGTGATATGGTAGGAATCGATATCCACCAATGTCACAAGACCGGTATGTGGATCCACAAGGATATTGTCGGAGTTAAGGTCACCGATGACATGACCGATCTCATGAACATTATGTACAGCCGAAGCAATGTTTTTTGCAATGGCAATGAAGAGAGTCCAAGGTTTTCCCCGGCGGTTGTCATATACATAGATATTTCGCAGCTTTTCTTTTCCCACCACTTTTTTAAATTGACTCTTGTGACTCTGATTATCTTATGGACTGTTTCAATGTATTCCCAGTTTATTCTGCTCGTATTGTACACCTATACTTAAGTACATAACTTTTAATGAATACAATTATAAATCTACCTAAAACACTACAAATTAATATCATCAAGGATAAACCGTTATTAGACTAGTGGATAAAATAAAAAATATAAGAACAGGAAAAATTTCTTGAGTCAGTTTAAGCTTGGAAAATTTCAAGGGATAATGAAAAATCTTTTA
>ENA-UOOK01004844-UOOK01004844.1-fermentation-metagenome-genome-assembly--contig:-NODE-4844-length-14039-cov-4.836670_pt1 | contig 14039 bp, 8 predicted proteins | sample MGYA00245777_ERZ724023 | MGnify/ENA primary metagenome ERZ724023 (study PRJEB28704, sample SAMN03018312) | fermentation metagenome | biome: anthropogenic terrestrial biome; feature: soil; material... | reverse complement strand
CCAGGAGGCATTTTATTTTGCAACCCTCAAATCACAAGATTACAGGAATGCTCAATTAAGCCTCTGCAAAAGTTTTATGAAGGTATCATTAACCTTTTCATAAGGGGTAGTTTTCAAAGCATGACAGAAAAATCAATAGCTCCAATTTGTTGTAATTAATAATTACACTCAAGCAATAAGATCAGAGCCATACGGCTCCTCCATGGGCTGAGAACGCAGCATGCCACTTTACAGTACTTTGATCCAGCGTTTGTAGCCCAGCCTTTGAGTTGGGCAATCGCATTTACTTAAGTTTATGAACAAGATGCTTTTCAGCAGTACTGGCAGCATGCTGCGTTATGGAATTATCCTACTTTCAAATCTTTACGTGACAGAACACACAGGAATTCTGCCTCTTTCGCATTGTAATTAGATGCCCTGATGGTTTTTTGTACTATCTGATAAAAAACACTGGCAACCGCTGCGTTGATGACTTCTTCCCATAGATATCTTTGCTTTTAATTACAACAAGGTATATGCCCGAAGGTACTAAAATCCCCTTATTATCTCTACCATCCCATTCTATTTTCTGATCTTTTCCTTCACTATATCTTACTTCTTCTATTAAACTTCTAACCAATTGGCCTTCAAGATTATAGATATGTGAAGATATGATCGCACCTTCGCCACTGCTAAAATAGATGAACAGCCGCTCATTATTTTGTGAACTGAATGGGTTAGGATCGATAAGAAGGTTACCTACAGCTGCTTCCATTAACGGATTGGCAGTGCTATATCTCCATACTTCAGAATAATTTGGAGCGCCCACTCCATCGCATGCAGCTACACGCCAGTAATATGTAGGCACGGCTCTGGAACGTAAAACAAACCTATCCACATGAAGCTCTACGTCTGATTCGCTATTGTTTCCATCAAGAAAGAAGTACACATTCATATTTGACGGAAGCCTAAACCTGCCAAAATAATATTCTTCGTACTCATTGCTGGAAATATTGACTGTATTTCCCCAATGTATTGATCCAGCCTTTATATCATACATACCTGTCATAATATTTACACCTGAAGTTGATCTGGCTACTAAATAACAATCCCATTCACCTACAAGGCTGAGCTCATTTGCTATTGGTGCTTGAATATCCCATCCAAAAGGAGTCTTGATATATGCAGCTGTTCCTGTTGAAGCTAAGGGATCATCAACTAAAGTCAGCTCTCGCTCTACCCAAGGGCTGAAATTTTCTGCCGTAACCTCCCCTTCTCCTGTTCCAATTAGGGCTCCCTCATAAGAAGTTTCAGTGGGAGGTATGGACTGTTGCGCTATTATACTTGTAAAACTCGGGTTATCGCTAAATTCAATTATATAGCCTGTAACACCAGGGACAGGTTGCCATTGGAATTCTTGAGTTTTTGAAGCACTCAAAATGATGCCATCCACAGGTGCAATCAAAATAGGTTTATCTACTGATGAAACTTGCTTTGTAATAATGCTCCAAGTTTCGGAGTAATTTGGAATACCAAATTCATCATATGCAGCTACGCGCCAGTAATAAGTGTGGAGGTAACCAGGCCGCAGAATAAACTTATCCACATAAAGTTCTTTGCCTGGTTCATCTTCACTTCCACTTCCATCAATATAGATATATCCATTCATATTAGCCGGAAATGTAAACTTGCCCAGATAATATTCCTTGTAATCATTACCACTTATAGTTAGCTCATTTCCTGAATATGATGCGCCAGTATCAATATTATATAGAGCCGTACTTACTGTTAGATTATCAGAAGAGCGAGCTGCGAGATAGCAGTGGTACTCACCGGCAAGGCTCGGAGCATTTGCTATTGGTGCTTGAATCTCTCCCCACTCAATGGGGGTTGTAGCATGTACAGCTTGCCCTGTTGAAGCTGAAGGATCGTCCACAAGCTCAGCATCGTATTCCATGAAACCGGAAAAGAATTCTAACTGCCCTGCAGCAAACTCCTTTACTGTTTCAAATAAAGACTTCTCATAAGAAGTTTCAGCTGCAGAGAGCTCCCTTTCTTCTATTATCTCAGTAAAACCTGAATCCCTACTAAACTGAATCATATAACTTGCAGCTCCCAAGACAGATTGCCAGTGAAATGTTTGCGTTGTTCCAGCATATACTGAAATACCAGCAGCAGGTGCAATCAAGGTAGGACTGTCGACTGATGAAGGTTGAACTTCTATTGTATAAGCTCTGATTTCAGAATAACTGGGATTGCCCAACTCGTCATATGCAACTACACGCCAATAATAAGTAGACGGGTAACAAGGACGCACAATAAACTTATCTACATAAAGATCTCTTCCTGATTCGTCTCCGCTTTCACTTCCATCAAGAAAGAAATATCCATCCAGATCCGGCGGCAGCGTAAACTTGCCCAGATAATATTCTCTGTAAACACTATCATTTACAGTAAACTGATTTCCAGAATATGTTAAACTGGTAACATTATCCTGCAGACCTGTGTTTAATGTTATATCATTAGATGAGCGTGCCACCACATAGCAATCACATTCACCAATAAGATAAGGAGCATTTGCTATTGGTGCTTGAATTTCCCCCCACTCAATAAGGGTTGTGGCATGTACAGCTTGCCCTGTTGAGGCTGAAGGATCGTCCACAAGATCAGCATCGTATTCCATGAACCCGGAAAAAAAGTCCAATTCAGCTGCTGTAAATACCTTTGGGTTTTCTATCAACACTTTTTCATAAGAAGCTTCAGTGGAAGAGAACGACTGTTGCGTTACGATACTTGCAAAATCCTGCTCCTTGCTGAATTCAATCGTATAACTTGCAGCTCCCGAAACAGATTCCCATTGGAATTCCTGGGTTGTTCCAGCGTACACTGAAATACCAGCAGCAGGTGCAATTAAGGTGGGGCCTGCTGCCTGTACATAGACTGTTTTAAAAACTGCGCAAAACAAAAAGATCCAAAATAGAGCTTTTCGTTTGTCTAACAACTAAATCCCTCACTTTCATTTTCAAATTAGCCTGTTTGAGGTTTATTTCGTTAATATAAAACTCTTAGAATTTGAATAACTGGGATTGCCCAGTTCGTCGAATGCAACTACACGCCAGTAGTAAGTAAGCGAGGAACTAGGACGCAAAATGAACTTATCCACATAAAGAGCTGTGTTTGGATCATCTTTACTTACACTTCCATCAAGATAGAAATACAGGTTCATATTTGCCGGAAGCGTGAACCTACCAAAATAATATTCTTTGTAGTCTTTATCATTTATTGCTATCATATTTCCATTGTGAATTTTCGCGGCATTAATATCATACATGCCTGTGTTTAATGTTACACTACCGGTTGATCGCGCTACTACATAACAATCCCATTCACCAACAAGATGAGGAGCCTGATCAATTGGTGCTTGAATTGCTCCCCAGGCTATGGGGGTTATAACAAAGGCAGCTTCTTTTGTTGAGGCGAAACGATCCCCTACAAGCTGAGCACCTTCCCAAAGGCTCAATCCCCCTGCCAAAAGCTCCTCCTTTTTCCCTACCTCTCCTTGGAAAAATAGAAACTCCTGCACTGGCAATTCTTCCTCGGCAAGGAATAGAGAAAATTTTGTTCCCTCAATTTCTTTTTCATCTTTACTGATCCATTCATAAAAAATCTTATCAGGTGCAATCGTGCTGACATTACCTTTTGATTTAAAATTCAGATCCTCGCTGAACTCAATTACATACCTTGTAGCGTTAGAGACGGGTTGCCACCTAAATTCCTGTTCTATACTGGTAGCCATCTTCGCGCCATCATCAGGCGAAAGTAAAACTGGCCCACGTATGAACCGGGAAGCTGTGCCACTTTGCTTTTCCAGAACAGCCTCTGGATCATCAAACAATAAATATCGAGAAAGTTGCTGTAGCTTTTCTTTCAGTTTCATTCCCATTGATGGGGTTCCTTGAGCAGTGCCGAAATAGATAAAATAGCTTTTAACTTCGTCTGGATAATAAGCAAAACCCTCCCAGCATACTTTATCTGAACCGGTATCATCATGTAAAAAAGAAGATTGTATCAAACCCCTTTTTGGATCTATAACCATTATAGAATTAACATCTAACTCTTCCTCTACACCGATAGCTGATAGTAATTCTGCAAAATTTATTTGACAGTCGATCGCAACTGTATCCATGTCGATAAACTGAGCTGTAAAACCTACTCGATAAAGGCAATACGTCCCATCTTCTGCAACCCACCAATTGTGAGCAGTTACCATTTGACAAATTAAGATCATACCTAAAAGAAATAGATATAACTCTCTTTTCATCTTGTTACCCCCATTTCCTTGAGCATTCCCAAAAAAGCATATTGTCCACCATCTGATAGTCACTCTCCTAAATCAGCTATCTATCTTTTCCCTTAAAAGCACACTTGTAATTCAACAAGATTAGAAAGTGAATACAAGGAATCACTTTCGTTTCTGAAGCTCTGATAACCAATGCGCTTACTAGTAAAGATCAATTTACTGTTACTATCGAAGTTCTTACTTAAGCTAAAAATAGAAATGCCCCAACGATTATCAAATTTTTTCTCGTCTCGTCTAACTTTATAGCCCCAATCACATTCCCAACCCGATTGCAAAGTACAAGAAAGACCGTAATCGTAACTTAACACTGATGAAATTTCGTCAGTATCACCATTTTCTCTAAACGTTTTTTCCCGAGTTCGAAAGAAGCTCAATTCGAAGTTATTCGCCATTTTCGATAACAGCTTTGAGGCTGCTATTCTTGCCAAGACATCATCTATGTTAACCACAAATCCCCATTCATTTATATTAAAACGTGATAAAGAGCTATTCGGTGAACAGGGGTTACCTGTCTCATCGGTTGGGAGAACCTGGGTTAACCTTGTATTACCATAAATGATCCTTGTATAAGGGAACGGGTTGCAGCTGAGTGTTTGACGCCAACCTACGCGATTAGGAGTAGAATCTCCATAAGGTAAAGCTATCTGTGAAGAAACAGAATCATCGTCAGCGGAGTCCCTAAGCTCTACATCCTTTTTATATACTGGCAGAGCAACATAATACGCGCCTGTTCGTATATAATTAAGATCAATTAATACTCCTTTTCTATCCATAGAAAGTTTTAGATTCTGAGCGAAATCGGAAATTGGCTCAAATTCATCTGAAAAGACATTCTCGCAATAATAACTCTTAGCAACCTCACCTTCTATTTTGTAATGATTCCCTATGCCCTGCCGAAACATTAAACTGACCAATTCATTTTTGATCGCCTGTCCGGTTATAGCGGCCAAACTGTGCCCGTCAAATAAATTAACATAAGTTAAACCAAAGCTAGACATTTTGCTTATCTCATCGATGGCTTGCACCCCTAGAATATATCGCTGATTATTCAATGGTGGAATTGTCGATGCAATAGCACGCAAATTCATAGCTCCTAAACTACTTTGCAAGCGAGCACCCGTAAATAAACGTCCATTATTCACTTGTTCCTTTTTAGCTATTCGTTCTTTTTCTTTGGCAAAAGCTCGGTTAGGATTAAAAGTATTAAGTTCAATGAAGGGATAGAATAATGTCAAAGGGGTAAGTTTCTCTTGAAAGGTTCCATATTCAATGCTAGTGTTACCATAAATTGCCTGTAACAGTACATTGTCTAAAGTGATGCTAACAGCTCCACCCCAAGGATCCACTATTTTCCAAATAGAGGACATCGCTACTATATCGGAACGAAAATTAAAATTCATGTTGGCTCCGGTGCATGTAGTTATACCATTGCTTTGGCTACCATCTCCAATGGATTCTACAATAAGAAGATAATCTTCATCATTTATCTCTTTTAGGATCTCTCCAAAATCACCTGTAGAGTCAATATAACTATTCTTTACTTCCCCTTTAAAATCCCACCCTACAGTAAATTGGTTAATCTTTCTATCTAATGAATCCTGTTTCCGTTGAAGGATTGTAATCTTGTTATCAATCATTTCGGGGTCTTGACCAAAAGTGACGGTACTGATAATTAATAAACAAATTACAAGGTAATATGCAAACCTGAAATACTGCTTTTTCCTCACGTAACTACTCCCTCCTTTACTAATTAGAAAAATACTCTTTGACTAAATGACAAAGATGCATCCCACTTTTCACCGCTCATATTGTTACGGCTCAGATAGCCAATAATATCGAATTGGCTTCTAGACAACTGAGTCCTCATTTTGATTTTTACCTTTGTTTTATCATAACTGTCAGTGGTTGTCGCAATTCGGCTGAACTTAATTTCAGCATTTACAGCTGTAGTAGGATATTGATAAATGAAACTAATTTTATTTGATTCTGCACGTTCGTCCATTAGATCAGCATTAAAGTATCCTGCTTTGGTTTGGATTTCGTGGCCCACTTGAATCTGTTTAGCAACCGACAACTTATATGCTAAAGAAACACAACTATTTTTCAATTCCAGATCAATACCATCAGCATCCAAAAGCTTTGCTCTTTTAGTTTGGTAACGATCCTCCTCAATTATAAGATCCAGACAAGTTTTAGGTATGGCGATAACTGCATCGCCTCCAATGTGTTTAAAGCTTCGGCAATTAAATTTGGGTTTTAGAGGTGCTATATCCTGGTAATGCTCTTTTACCAAACCTACTTCTACTTTTCCAATCTTTACAGGCCCGACATTAGCTTGATAACCTTTTTGATTTGCATAGTAATCATATACATATGGGTTATCTTCTGGTGGTTGATAAAAATATGCTTCTGGCCAAGCTTCCAATACCGCTGTGAAGCTATCTCTTATACTCCTCAAATAATTAGGACCAATATATTTATACCTCATGTGTAATGGATAGGTCATCCTAAATAAGTTAAAATCCGACTTGAGATCCAACAACAAGGCCAGATCAATTTTAGCATCATAAAAGCCATCACGGATTTCATCGTCAGATGATAAATTCAACTCACAATCTAATTTGATCAGGTTAGGCCCAAGATCTAGGCTTTTCTTTGTTTTTGAGCCCAAAAGAGTACTGGTAAAAACATGATCATGCATATTGTAAAATATGAGTTCCGTATTTAGAGAAGGTAATAGTTGAAGGTTGGTGGTTATACCAAAAAAATAATCATCAGGATAATCCTTTATCCGTGCAAACCATGGTTGCATTTTAATATCGTTTAATTGTGTCTCCAAAAAAAGGCCTTTTAAAGAATGTTTTTCATAATAATCGACTGTATCTACCCCAAAATTTCTCCCTAGAGTCAGAGGAGTATGTGACATCTCTTTGTAGCCTAGAGTATAAGTAAAACTTTGTTGAAAAACATTTGTATTACCTGCTAAAAGAATGCTTGCACTGAAAAAAGTATTTGCTCCCCCCAGATTGTAGAAAGAACCTATATAAATGGTACTACTAAGCTGAGGTGTCAAATATTGATTAAGAATCGAAATATACATAAGACGAAAATTTTTCGAGCACTCCTTGAGTGAATTGTCTTGATAATTACACTCAAGCGTTATGTTTGATGGCTTACCAGTTAGCTTTCGACGTGCTTCATCTAATTCTTTTTGATTCTTGTTCAGCCTTTCCTCAACATCTGCAATCTCATTATCCCATTGTAATTCAGATGCAAAAACGTTTTTTATCGCTCCCTGAAATATTAGAACCGAACATATGAACATCAAAACAACAAAGATTTTTTTATTCATTAACTGCCTTCACCTCCATTTTATTATCTTGCCTGAGGTTTGCTTGACCCCTTTGCCAACTATAATTGAAAAGCAACTCCTATTCGATGGGTATTGCCAAATCCACCTTGCTGATAAGCATAATTAAACTCATATCTTCCTAAACCAATACCAAAACCTGCAGCAATATTATTATCATTCAAACCAATTCGCCAGGCAATATTATCATTAACCCAGTGCTCCAATCCCATACGCCAGACCACACCGGAAGCTTTTTTCTCAGCGTCAACTGCAAAACGCCATGTCAGGTCAGGCACAAACGCCATGCCAAATATCAGCTGTGGTTCTAGCCGTTCCTCTACTTTCCCAGCGTCAGCACCCTGGTAGTATTTCGTACCTTTTATTACTGTAAATGGATCCGCGATCACTGAGGCAAACCGTAACTTTCCTTTTCTTATGAGTATTCCTGCATCAACACCCAGCCCATATGCCTTAACTGAATACCTATCAGATTCAGCTTCAAAAGGCATGTATTTCATATTTACACCTATTTGAATTCGACCAAATTTAGGGGACAGATACTGCTTTGCTTTGCATAATGCAATAGTGTATTCATCATATGGAAAATTAAAGGCTGGACTTGCATCTAGTCTTTTGATGAAAAAGCCTGTACGTCCTGCTTTCGATAAATCAAATGCACCTCCTATATACCCATACTTTATATTTATTCCGTATAAATCTGAATGCATCCAATCTATCTTTCCAGCTTGAACTTGACAAAGGCCTGCTGGATTCCACTGTGGCCCACTTGGATCATTGGCTATAGCAGTATACGCTCCGCCCATTCCCAGAGCACGGACTCCCACTCCTAGATTGGGATACCAACCTCTCAAGGGACTGGTTTCACTAGCAAAAACAACATTCACCATGATAAAAAGCAGCAGTATTACCAATCCTATCTGGTTTTTATTTATCATTCTAATGCTCCCTTCATCAATTTTTATGCCATTTTGATGTTTGCAAACCATATTACCCCCAGCAATTTTAACTCATCTTTCGCCCCCTTTCATTTTTACATCAAGAACCTGAAGTCTTTTTCTGGGAAAAGTGTCTCACCATTCAGCTGACGAGGGGTGCATCAATAACGTTAACAGACACATGCGAGTGAGCGCTACCTTTTTTCATCAAGCTTTAACGCACGCATATACAAGTCATTTATATCCTTTACTGCTTGCTCAGCCTTCTTTTTCAGGCTTATTACTTCAACAATATTATCTCCTTCAACCTTTCTAAACTTGGCCATCTCGGAATTAGAGATAGTTCTTTCACGAATTTCCGGGTTTAAGGTCTTGACGTTAAATTTGTTTATATACTCCATCGCTACCAAAGCTGATGGGGATAGTGTGGCTACCAGTTCCTTATTTTCAACAAAGTCCATTCGAGCTGGCACAGCCCCTTCTTCTCCCATTTTCTGCTGAATATCCAGGTTTAGCATCCAAAGATTAAACTCTTTTGCCCATCGCTTATTTAAGTTAGGCCTCTTTTCCCAGATATAACCACAAGACCCGTCTGCTGAGGTAAGCACAACCTGCGGTTGCCCGGGATCGTTACCAGGAAAGGCCATAAAGCCCCATTCAAAGTCCTCGGATACAACTTCTCGCATTTCATTTGCAATCCATGCTCCCACCGGGATCATTGCTGCTTTCCCTTGCAAGAATTCCATTTGAGATTGCGTATGATCAAAGCTTACTGTACCTGGATGTAAATAGCCTCTGCGTGCAAACTCCTCTAATCTCTTAAACATCATTAAATATGCAGGGTCTTTATATACATTATGTTTCAAGCTATATTCAGCTTTCCTAAATTTGTCTCCGCCCACCTCGTAGGGTATTGCACCCCAGCCGAATTTAAAATAGAACGGGAACTTACCTGTACCGACCAGTGGGTATACCTTTTTGCTCTTTATCTTTTCACATAAGGCTAGATATTCATCCCAATTCTTCGGTTGCATATTCCAACCGTTTTCTCTGAACATTTTCTTATTGAAGTAAACACCAAATATGGTTCCAGCTTGAGGGATTACATACATATTCCCATCGGGCTGAAAAACCTCCAGCTCATCAGCTAATACTGCATCTTTAACTTTTAGATCGGGCCGATCATATAGTGTGCGTTCCCACATTTCATTTTGGGGCTCTAACTTCTTTTGCTGAATTAGCAAAGGCGTATTGGCCCCAAAATTATATACCCAGTCATACATGTCTTCGTCGCTGCCAGACTTTATCAAAGATTGCATCAATTGATAGAAAGATGTCCCGCCTTCAATATAACGAACATTGATTTTAACGTTAGGGAACCTTTTCTCAAAAGTCTGCACAGCATAGGCAAAGTGTCCCTTTCCAAATCCCTGAACTGGAAAGATGGCCGATAATGTCACTTTTTTATCTTTAGGAAGACCATTTTCAGGATACACCTCACCACTGTACGTGCTATCCTCGGTTACATTTGTTTTCTTTCCACAACCGCCAAAGAGCAGACCAACTAAAATCAGAATCAAGACTAATAAGACACAAAATCTCTTCACCCATGACATCTACATCACCCCCGTAAAATATTTGTTCTAACCCTTCAAAGCACCAATGTTCAGATTTTGAGTAATATAATTCTGAAAAAGGCTGTACACTAAGATCGTCGGTATCATCATGATCACGAAACCTGAGAACAACGTTACCCAATCAGCTCTATAAGTCATGGACTGTGCCATAGAATATATGGCCACTGAAAGAGGATACTTTTCCGGATCACGAATAAACAGAAGCGGGTGAATAAAATCATTGTAGTAGCGCATAAAATTAAAAACGTTCACAGTGAGTAACGCTGGCCTTGCCAGCGGCAAGCCAATATGCCACAAGGTTTGCCAATAAGATGCTCCATCGATGTATGCAGCTTCATCCAATTCTTTTGGCTGACCCTTCATAAATGCAGTCAAAATTAAGGTGTTAAAGACGATTGGCTGTGCTCCCTCGAATACTATTAATCCCAAGAGGCTATTGAGAAGATTCAATTGCCTCATTAGGATGTAACTTGTAACCATGGTGTTAAGGCCAGTTATAAAATAGCTGCCGATAATATACCAGTAAATGATATTCCTTAGTTTGAAATCAAACCTAGCCAGGGTATAACACCCCAACGCAACCAAAAATGTATTAAGTAACATAGCTCCTGTCAAAAGAATAATGGTGTTAACGAAGCTTTTACCTATCCCAAGCTGAGACCAGGCGCGGTAGTAGTTTTTCCATTGAAAAACCCCGGGCATCTTCCAAGCGCTGAGAAAAAACTCCTGATTGGTTTTCAAGGAAGTGTAAAAGACCCAAATCAATGGCAGAATAATAACCAAAGCCCACAGAGCCAACAGCACCCTGAGCACTAGATCCCCCACCTCAAGGCGCTTTACCATCCCAGAATCGTTGTATGTACTTGCAGCTTTAGCCATTTGAATTCCTCCAGTCCATGTTCGAACTAACCATCCATTTCGATTGCCTCGCCCCGATCCATGAACCGGAAGGCAATAATACTGATCACGCCAAGAATTGCAAAAAGGATCAACCCGATTGCAGCTGCATAACCAAAGGCCGCAATTCCTTCGGTACCAAAGGCAATTTTGTACATATACGTGCCCACAACCTCAGTAGCTCCTGCTGGACCTCCGTTGGTCATGACCAAAATCAATTCAAAGGCTCCGAAAAGGCCAATTATACTGAAAAAGATCATCGTCTTCATGGTCTCCCAAATCACAGGCACTGTAATTAAGAAAAGTTTCGCTGTATCAGAGGCACCGTCGAGCTCCGCCGACTCATACAAACTCACTGGTACAGATTGAATAGCACCCATAAAGATCAGCATGTTCCCAGCCCAGCCGCCCCAAACCATGGGAATAATCAACGCCCAGCGAGCAGCTGTAGCGTGGGTGAGCCAATAAAACTCACCAACATTTACACCCATGGCATTGAGCAGCGCATTGAAAATCCCATAGCGGCCATGGAAGGCAAATTGCCACATGAGAGCTGTAATTACACTAGGAAGGATTGCAGGAAAATAGTAGAGGATGCGATAAAACTTGCCTTCCGGATAAGGTTTCTTCACAAGAAGGAATGCCACAATCAGCGCTGCAAAAAAGTTGATGGGGGTGGCAATTGCCCAATAGAAAAAGTTGTTCTTCATCGCGTCCCAAAGATCTGCATCCTTTGCGATAGTGGCAAAGTTCCTGAGGCCAATCCAAACTGGATCACTAACCCCATCGTACTCTGTAAACGGATAGTAGAACGATGTGATCTTAGGGACCACCAAAAAAAGAGTATAGAAAAACAGAAGTGGCGCGAGACTGGCAATAATAAAGAAGGTTTTGCTCCCAAAAAATCCTTTTCTTTTAATCACACTATTCACTGTTATGCCCCCCAGCCAAAAGTCTTGGCATCTTTCGCCAGCAGGAAAGTCAACTTTGATTCCTCCCTATATAGGTAAGGCCCAGCGTCTGCCTATACTTTGGTATTTCCTCCTGAATCACTCTCTCCACTTGCTTGATCTTCCACAGAAGGTGTTCCTTATCCGTCATATATTCCATGCTAGGCTCCCAGCCGAGCCTGGAATCTGCCTCCACCAGGGGAATAGTCGCCTTTGCATTCCCAATCTCTGCCTTGGCCATGGAGACCATTTCATCTACAATCTTACTTGCTTCCCTTGGGTCTGCTTCAACTTGAAGTAGTCTCCTCAGGCTCCACCATTCCTTAACATTAATAGCAGTCTTCGCGGAATTAAGGATAAACCTACCCAGCCCCAGCATCCGTAGAGCTTCTTCCATTTTCCCTTGTGGCACTTTGCCCAACGCTCTTTCTAAAAACTCAATTCCCTTCTGCCATAAATCCACGAATACATGTAAGAATTTAACCTCAACTGGGAGTCTCGCAGATCCTGGTGACTGCAGCACGTGTTCATGGAAAAAATAATTAGGCAGTACAATCCTGTTTCCAAAATGTGCATGCTTTGAAGCTAGCAAATTCACATTAGGTTTAAAAGGCTCTTGCCAAAATAGGAGCGGATACGAGGGGCCTATTCTAAAGGGCCCGTATTGATCCTCTTCTGTTGGAATATAATGTGTGATGGCCTCACTCCAAGCGTGCCAGGCATCAAGTGCCAAAGATGCTCCTCTGCCAAAATCCCGCTTTGCAATACCCTCTAAAACTTTTTTCGGCTCGGGACTCGGCGACCAAAAGTTCCATTTAGCAAGCTCACTTACAAAAGAGGGCCAACAGCCATAATGATGAGATTCCATGAGCCCTGCAAGGCCCCACGCCTCTTTTGCCTCCTTCAGAGCCTCATGCCGCTTCAGCCACTGAAATGGCACTGGAATATAAGGGACTACTCCAAAATCCCAAGTGAGACCTGCTGTATTGCTCATGGTGTAGAGCCGAATATTGCGCTTTTTAGCCTCTTTTGCTTCACTTGCGAAATACTTTCCTGGCCCCGCAAAAGAAATTGTATAATCCGCGCAGTAATTCGTCACGCCTCTATGCTGAATTTGCTCAAACATCTCAAAGGTAACTAAAAGGATTATACCCTCGGGTAAGTTCCGAATCAGTTCCAGCCTTGCCTCCTGGGGTGCCCAGCCCCAGTTATAAGTCCAAAACACGATCTCAGCTTTGGGACTGTGCTTGTGGATGGTCTTCTTGATCAAATTAAGCCACTGGGGATAATCCACACACGGCCACCAGCCGGGGCTGGGTTTGGTGCTGGGAAGGCGATCCGGGGGCGTATCATATCTCATTCTTTGCGTGGTATTAGGATCGCGGCTTGGAAACTCGCATGACTCTCCAACCAAAATTACACCTTTTGCCTCGGGACAGGCTGCAAAGAGAGCTCCATATGTACTTTCGTAATGCTCCCCGGCTCCTGGATCATCCGGATGCTTTTCGCTCTTAAGATAACTATACAAGTACACATCAAGACCATAATTTTGTGCCCTGTGGATGAGGTAATTAAAATCCAGGTAGCCGGAAGGTGTCTCGTCAACACCTTTAGCGAAAACTAAAATCGCATCCATACCGGCATGGGCAATTGCGTTTAGGTAAGAATCCGGATACTCATCAAGACCAAAGCCCGAGTGCACCATCCGTGGCGAAAAGAGAGGCTCCCGAACTGTGTCTTCGAACTTGAGAGCCGATAGCTCCCGCAGGTTCATCAGATCCTCTAGATAATAGCTGCCCTGACCAACACCCCGGGCATCATTGCCACAAATAATGATTCGCTTTTGGGAACATATGTATCGGTAGCTACGAGGAACAGATAACTCCCCTCCTAGCTGTGGCAGTTCGT
>ENA-UOOK01004843-UOOK01004843.1-fermentation-metagenome-genome-assembly--contig:-NODE-4843-length-14040-cov-3.812513_pt1 | contig 14040 bp, 14 predicted proteins | sample MGYA00245777_ERZ724023 | MGnify/ENA primary metagenome ERZ724023 (study PRJEB28704, sample SAMN03018312) | fermentation metagenome | biome: anthropogenic terrestrial biome; feature: soil; material... | reverse complement strand
AAGGAGCATAGTTCTCTACATTTATCACAATTTAGGCATTTTTCCTTATTAATTAGGGCTGTTTTACCACTCCAAAATTCATGCTCTTCTAGGATAGTGGGCATGAGAATTAAATGCAAATCAGCTGCATCTTTCATTTCCATATAATATATAAAAAATTCATTATCAAAATAGGTTATCAGTAAAATAATACCACGTTGCGTGAAAAAAGTCTACCTGAAGCAAACTGAAAAAGCCACCCTGAACATATGTTCAGAGCGGCTTTTTCTTTAAAAGCTATATAATATTACTTCTTGCGGTCTGCCAAAGCCTTTTTGACCTCTTCTGTAAAAATAGGAATGATTTTCGTTGCATCGCCAACAATTCCGTAATCTGCGGCATCGAAAATCGGTGCAGTTTCATCCTTATTAATTGCGATGATGAAATCAGAATCCTCCATGCCTGCAAGGTGCTGAATAGCACCGGAAATACCACAGGCAAGGTACAGGTTCGGGCGGACTGTTTTACCCGTCTGGCCAACCTGAATATCTTTGTCGACCCAGCCTGCATCAACAGCAGCCCTTGAAGAGCTCACTGTACCGCCGAGTACATCTGCACATTTTTCAAGCATCTTGAAGTTTTCCGGGCCGCCCATGCCGCGCCCACCGGAAACAAGAATCTTGGCATCCTGAATGTCTATCTTGTGGGACTCTTTCTTCACTACACCGAGAATCTGAACATCCTTCATTGACTCTGGAATCTCAACAGCAAAGCTGTCAACCGGAGCAGATGCATCTTCAACCGGCTTAATTTTCTGCATAACGCCCGGGCGGACAGTTGCCATTTGTGGCCGATAATCCGGGCAGATAATGGTAGCCATAATATTGCCGCCAAATGCCGGACGTGTCATCAGAAGGTTCTTTGTTCCATCGTCAGCAACATCCAGCTTTGTGCAGTCTGCAGTTAAACCGGTACGGATTTTAGCGGCCACACGCGGTGCAAGGTCACGTCCAATAGCGGTTGCGCCATATAGCAGCACTGCAGGCTTAAAATGCTCAATTACTTTGCAGACCGCATAGGCATATGGCCTTGTGGAATAAATTTCGAGGTCTTTGTTGTCTACCAGAACGATCTTGTCGGCACCATAGCTCGCGAGATCCCCGCAGAGTCCGGAAACCTGATATCCAAGCAGAACGGCTGTGACTTTCGTCTCCATTTTCTGGGCGAGTTCCCTTGCTTTGCCGAGCAGCTCGTGGGAGACGCCGGCGACTTTGCCGTCCACCTGCTGAATGAATACATAAATGCCTTTATAATCTTGAATATTCATCAATGTCTCACCACTTTCACTATATAATGAATTTCTCTTTGAGCTTTTCAAGGATATAGTCGGCTGCTTCCTGAGAATTAAGGTTTGAAACAAGCGTGCCGGCTGCTTTTGGACTCTTTGTAAACGTCTTTACAACGCGGGTTGGGGAACCTTTTAAACCGATATCCCCATCAGCAACATCAAGATCAGCACGGGTAATCTTCTTGATTTCTTTCTGATAGGCATCCACAATGCCACCCGGAGTCATATAGCGAGGGGTATTCAGCTCGCTGAGTGCAGTAATCAGGCACGGCATCTTGGCTTTTAGAATATGGTAGCGGTCTTCAAACTGACGCTTTACCGTGACATATTCCCCTTCTACCTTAATTTCCTCCGCATAGCTGATGTTCGGGATATTGAGATTTTCCGCAATCTGTGGGCCAACCTGAGCGGTATCACCATCAATCGCCTGACGGCCAGTAATAATCAGGTCATAGGGAAGCTTTTCGACTGCTGCTGCAATCGTATGCGCTGTTGCCCAGGTATCGGCGCCGCCGAATGCACGGTCCGTTACCAAAACGGCTTCATCTGCACCCATGGCAAGGGCTTCACGCAGTGCTGTCTCTGCCTGCGGCGGACCCATGGTAAGGACAGTAACATGAGCACCCTGAGAATCCTTAAGGCGGAGAGCCGCCTCAAGCCCTGCTTTGTCGTCCGGGTTGATAATGCTCGGTACGCCTTCACGAATCAGTGTGCCGGTTTTGGGGTCTATCTTAACTTCGTTCGTGTTTGGAACCTGTTTGATACAAACGACAATATTCAACAGATTTCCCTCCTTCGTTTTCCGCCATTATTTAAAGGCGTATTTGGAAATTACCATCTTCTGGACTTCACTGGTGCCCTCATAGATTTCCGTAATCTTGGCGTCGCGCATCATGCGCTCAATCGGATACTCTCTTGTGTATCCATATCCGCCGTGGAGCTGCAGGCAGCGGGTGGTAACATCCATTGCGGTGGAGGCACAGTACAGCTTTGCCATCGCGGCTTCTTCAGAATACCTCGGTTTCTCATCTTCGGCTATAGCCGCACGGTACATCAGGAGCTGTGCAGCTTTGGTCTTTGTTACCATGTCGGCGATTTCAAACTGGGTGTTCTGGAACTTGGCAAGCGGACGTCCAAACTGCTTGCGCTGCTTCACATACTTGATCGTCTCATCCAGTGCACCTTCAGCAATGCCAAGGGCCTGCGCCGCGATGCCAATACGCCCATTGTCAAGAGTAGCCATGGCAATCGAGAAGCCCTTGCCCTCCTGGCCAAGCAGATTTTCCTTCGGGACAATGCAGTTTTCAAAAATCAACTCGCAGGTAGAAGAACCGCGGATTCCCATCTTCTTTTCTTCTTTGCCGACAGAGAAACCCGGGAAGTTCTTTTCAACAATGAAGGCAGAAATACCGTGATTTCCAAGGCTCTTATTGGTCATGGCAAAGATAACATACGTATCGGCATAGCCAGAATTTGTAATGAAAATTTTATTTCCGTTCAGAACATAATGGTCACCGTCAAGAACAGCTTTCGTCTGCTGTGCAGAAGAATCTGTTCCGGCGTTCGGCTCGGTGAGAGCAAATGCACCCACATATTCGCCGGTGCAGAGCTTTCTCACATATTTTTCCTTCTGTTCAGGCGTGCCATATTTCAGGATAGGCCATGTGCCAAGGGAAGTATGTGCAGAAAGCATGGTGGCCGTCGTGGCACATACTTTGCTGAGTTCCTCAAGGCAGATTTCATAGGTCAGGGTATCGCATCCGGCCCCGCCCCATTCTTTTGAATAAGGGATACCCATAAATTTATATTTGCGGAATTTTTCAAGCGTCTCTGTTGGGAACCGCTCTTCTTCATCAATCTCCTGCGCGAGAGGCTTTACTTCCTTCTCCGCAAAATCTCTAAAGAGGGTGCGGGCCATTTCCTGCTGTGCGCTAAGTTTGAAGTCCATACTCATTCCTCCAAATCCGTCCGATTGGGCAATTACTTTTTCGTGTAGTCATAGAAACCTTTGCCGGTTTTCCGACCGAGCAGGCCGCCGCGAACCATCTTACGGAGCAGCGGATGAGGACGGTACTTCGGATCGCCCGTTTCAGCCTGGAGCACTTCCATAACATCCAGGACAATATCAAGGCCAACCAAGTCAGCAAGTGCAAGCGGGCCCATTGGGTGGTTTGCTCCAAGCTTCATGGCGGTATCAATATCTTCCGCGGATGCGGTTCCGTCAGCAAATACGCCAATTGCTTCATTGATCATTGGTACCAGAATGCGGTTCACAACAAATCCAGGTGCTTCCTTGACCTGCACCGGCGTCTTACCGATTGCAATGGAGACTGCCTTAATCTTGTCAACTGTCTCCTGTGGGGTGTTGATGCCTGCAATTACCTCAACAAGCTTCATCACCGGTGCCGGGTTGAAGAAATGCATCCCGCAGACCGGCCTGTCAATTCCGCTGCCAATCTCCGTGATAGAAAGGGATGATGTGTTCGTTGCAAAAATTGCATCCGGCTTGCAGATGGTAGAAAGTTCCTTAAAGAGGTTCTTCTTGACATCCATCTTTTCAAGGGCTGCTTCTTCGATCAGGTCGCAGTCAGAAGCAATCTCTTTCGTCCCGGTTGTAATCTTTGCCAGAATGGCATCGGCTTTGCTCTGTGCCATCCTCCCCTTCGCCACAAGGCGGGTGAGGCTCTTGGAAATTTTCGCCTTGCCGTTTGCAGCAAACTGCTCATTGATATCACAGAGCTTTACAGAATAGCCATCTGTCTGCGCAAATGCCTGTGCAATTCCGGAGCCCATGGTTCCTGCGCCAATAACACCAACAATCATGTCAAAACCTCCTATTATCATTTGTCTGTTTTACACATTGCACAAATGAAATTTTATTTGTTTACAAACGGGCCATGCTTGCGCTTTTCGCAAAAAGCAGTCATGGCACTGTGCTGATCCTCAGTGCCGCAACATGCAGCAAACAGCTCTGGCTCCAAAGCTGTTGCAGAATCAATGTCCATCTGAAGGCCAAGGTTAATCGCCTTTTTGCACTGGCGCACAGCAATGGGAGCATTGCCGGAAATCCGCTCAGCGAGCTTCTTTGCCTGCGCCATCAGCTCATCCGTCGGATAAACTGCATTCACAAGGCCAACACGGAGTGCCTCATCAGCTTTAATATTCCGGCAGGCAAAAATCATTTCTTTGGCTTTTCCTACACCGACTGTACGGGCAAGGCGTTGGGTGCCACCAAAGCCAGGCGTAATGCCAAGGCCAGCTTCCGGTTGGCCAAATACGGCATTCTCAGAAGCCAAGCGAATATCACAGGCAAGGGAAAGCTCACAGCCTCCGCCAAGTGCATATCCATTCACTGCGGCAATTACAGGCATCGGAAGATGCTCAATCTTACGGTAGACAGCATTTCCTTTTGCGCTGAACGCGCGGCCTTCATCGGGTGTCATGTTGCACATTGCACCGATATCAGCACCGGCAGCAAAAGCTTTCTTCCCTGCACCGGTAATGATGACACAGCGGGTATTGTTCGGATCAATGGCATCAATCGCCTTTTCGAGGTCGGCAAGAACCTCATCGTTTAAAGCATTCAGTGCCTTTTCGCGGTCAAGTGTGACAATACCGACAAAACCATCCTGCTCATATTTTACATAGCTCATAAGTCACAAACCCTCTTTTCGGTTCTGCAGAAATCACTGATATTGTTTCACGATAGTAGCGACACCCATGCCGCCGCCAACGCAGAGAGTTGCGAGGCCATACTCGCTGCCGCGTTTCTTCATCTCGTAAAGAAGTGTGGTAAGAATACGGCATCCGGAGCAGCCGACTGGATGGCCAAGCGCAATGGCACCGCCATTGACATTGACCTTATTCATGTCGATGCCAAGCTCACGGACACACTCAATTGACTGAGAAGCAAATGCTTCATTCAGCTCAACGAGATCCATGTCCTTTACCGCCATGCCGGTCTTCTGCATGACTTTCTTTGTTGCCCCAATCGGCCCAAGGCCCATGTAAGCAGGATCAACACCAACGGAAGAACCGGCAATCCAGTACGCCATCGGCTTTACACCAAGCTCTTTTGCCTTGTCCTCACTCATGACAACAATTGCAGAAGCAGCGTCATCAATGCCGGAAGCGTTGCCAGCCGTAACCGTGCCGTTCTCCTTGAACGCAGGCGGCAGCTTTGCAAGTGTATCAGGTGTAACACCTTTACGCGGAGCTTCGTCGGTATCAAACATAACTTCCTGCTTCTTAATCTTCACTTTGACCGGGATGATCTCATCTTTAAACTTGCCACCAGCAATTGCTTTCTGAGTCTTCTGCTGGCTGTCTGTGGCAAATTCATCCTGCATCCGACGGGTAATGCCATATTTCTCAGCAATGTTCTCCGCCGTAACACCCATATGATAATGAAGGGTACTATCTTCCAGGCCGTCGTGAATCAGGGAATCAATCAAGACACCATCTTTCATCCGATAGCCAAAACGTGCTTTTTTAAGCAGATATGGAGTGCTGGACATATTCTCAACACCGCCGGCGACAATCACATCTGCCTCGCCTGCATTGATTAGGTCAGCTGCAACGTTGATGCTCTTCAGGCCTGAACCGCAAAGGTTGTTGATGGTGAAAGCCGGAGTCGTCACTGGAATTCCAGCATAAAGGGCAGCCTGACGCGCTACACTCTGGCCGATACCAGCCTGATAAACACAGCCAAGGATTACTTCATCGACCTTATCCGGTGCAATCCCGGCGCGTTTCATAGCTTCCTTTACCACAATAGTTGCAAGCACAGGAGATGGGGTGTTGGAAAGAGAACCACCCATTTTTCCGATTGCAGTACGGCATGCACCTGCAACGACGATTTTCTTAGACATTGGAAATTCCTCCTTTTATTTACTTATTAATTTCAAGCCAATAGAAAAATATGCCTTAAAAAGGATATAAAATAAATGTCACTATGTTAAATGTATCACAAATAACTACAGGATGCAAGTATTTGAAATAAAATTAACAACTCAGGAGCTTAATCTTTTTTATTCTGACAGGATCAGGGATGAGACGCGGAAAAATTTTTCTATATCACTGCGCACCGCCTTGACCGAGCCCTGCACCAGTTCCCGAGAACCGCCGCCACGTCCGGAAAGCGCTTTATTCAGTGCTTTTCCCTCCGGACGCACGTCACTGTGGAAATTGGACACGGCATAACGGTAAATACCGTCTTCCCCGCTGAACACAGCTGCCGTACCCCCGCAGCGTTTTGAAAGAGACAGGGCATAGCGGCGCAAGTCATCCGAACCAAAGCTGTTTTCAATCGCACAGACATTTCCACAGCCTTCTGGGACAGAGGAGACTTTCATCTCCAGCAGGGTTCCATGTGCTGCTGCAAGCTTCCGCTTAAGCTCCTCGTTCTCCTGAAGAAGCCGTTTCACCGCTTGCGAAATCTCCGCCGGTTTCGCAGAAAGCAGGGAAGAAACCGAAGCAACACCTTGCTGCTTTTCCACATAGTCGTCCATTGCCTGTGCACCACAAGCCAAAAAGATACGTGTGCCACCTTTGTAATTTTGAGCACCTGTCAGTTTAATGGCCCCGATTTCCCCTGTAAAAGGCACATGCGTCCCGCAACAGGCACAGACATCATATCCCGGGATGGTTACGATGCGGACAGGACCCGTCAGTTCTTTTTTGCTGCGGTAGCAAATCTCAGCGAGCTGTTCCGGGGCCGGAAATTCTGCACTGACGGGAATATTGCGGTATACCGCTTCGTTAGCTAGCTGCTCCACCGTTTTCAGTTGCTCCATGCTAAGCTGCACATCCCAGTCAACGGTAAGGTATTCGTCTCCCATATGGAAGCCAACATTGTCTGCCCCAAACAAACGGTTCGCAATACCGGAAACAATATGCTCGCCAGTGTGCTGCTGCATATGGCGGAAACGGCGGGTCCAGTTGATTCCCCCCATGACCGGGGAACCGGCTGGAATGGGCTTGTCCACAGTATGGAAAATGACTCCCCCGCGTTCTTTCACATCCAGAACATTTACGGTTCCAAGGACTCCAATGTCTGCCAGCTGGCCTCCTCCCTCCGGAAAAAAGGCCGTTCGGTCAAGAGTTATCAAGTATTTTCCGTCCTTCGCCTCACAACTCAGAACATGCGCGGCAAAAGTTCTGAGGGTAACATCTTCATAATATATCTTTTCTGTCATTTTACTTTCCATTTCTGCTATCCGCTCCCTGTTTTCATTGAAAAATTATCCGATACCCAATCATTTGACGCCTATGGATAAAATGTTTTAATATATTTATTATAAGCTTCTGGAACAACTCCTTCAATAGCCGCCGTCATTTTCGCCGGCAGTATTATATTTGCGGTATTGCCTGGGAAAGATAGCTACGAGGTGATTGCCATGAAAGTCAAGGAAATCATGTCTAAAAATGTTGCCAATATTCAAGACGGAGAAACCGTGGAACGGGCAGCTCAGCTTATGAAACAATATCACTGCGGCTCCATCCCGGTCTGCTGTCAGGGAAGAGTGGAAGGCATCGTCACGGACCGTGACATCGCACTCCGGACAGTTGCGGAAGGGAAAAATGCCAGTCAGCAAAAAGTTAAGGATATTATGACGGCAAGCCTTGCAACGGGCACACCGGAAATGGACGTCTGTGAAGCCGCAAAACTGATGAGCGAGCACCAGATCCGCAGGCTCCCGATTGTCAACGCAGACGACATTGTTGGCATCCTTTCGCTGTGCGATATCTCTGTCAAACCAAATGGAAAAGCAGATGCTGGGGATACGCTGAAAGCCATTTCTCAGCCAACCGGAGCGCAGGGATAAAAGGGTAATTTTGTTCCTGCGCAGAAAGGGGAACCTACTGAAAGGATTCGGGAACCCCTTTTTCTGTACATACTATGCTATGCTTTCTTGACATTGATGTATGGATACTATACAATAAAAATTATGAAATGCACAAACAGTTCTATTGGCAAAATGTTAATTGACATCATCTGTGAATTTTACGAAAATGACAGAAAAGCACGGACATTTGGGACAGGTACGGAGCTTTATCATTCGGAAATCCATATGCTTCAGTGCATTATGGAGCATCCTGGCCTGCACATTTCAGGAATTGCGCGCGAGCTTGGAGTTACAAGGGGGGCAGCATCGCAAACCGCAAAGCGGCTGGTCCGGAAACAGATGATTGTCAAAGAGGCAAGCCCAGGTGATGAAAAGAAAATCATCCTGCGTCTGACAACTTGTGGAAAAATTGCCGCATCCAATCACAAGAACGCCCATAAAAAGTACAGCGCGATGATTGGAAGCCTTTTATCCGGAGCAAATACAGAGCAGCTGCAATTTCTTTCCAGTTTTCTTTTGCGCTTAAAAGGAGCTTTGGAGAAAGGCTAAACCTATCTACCGTGCTGCTTTAACAGCCTGTATGGCAGTTGATGAGGTGTTTGTTATTATGGTTATATTGTATAGTATCTATACATGTATGCACGTTTTATTCTCTCTTTTGGCAGTCTTCTCCAGGTTTCACTCAAGTTGAATTTCGGCAGAAGTCTTGTAAATATTTTGGAGTTTTTCCCTCCATAAAAAGGATGATCGATAAAAAATGGACAAAGAATATTTGATTCACGAAAAGCCGTTTCGAGCACTGATTATCTTTGCCTGGCCCATGATCCTCGGAAACCTGTTTCAGCAGTTTTATACCATGGTTGATTCGATTGTGGTTGGACGCTATGTCAGTGAAGGTGCATTGGCCGCCGTCGGGGCATCCTACTCCGTTACCAATGTTTTTATCTGCATTGCCATTGGCGGCGGCATAGGGGCTTCAGTTGTCATAAGTCAATATTTCGGTGCAAGAGAATACCAGAAAATGAAGCAGGCTGCTTACACTGCTTTACTGTCATTTTTCATTCTGAGTGTAGTATTGGGAATATTGGGATTTCTGCTTGGGAAGCAAATCATGCAGTTGCTCAACACACCGGACAGTATCCTGGGTATGTCGGTGATTTACCTGGATATTTATTTTCTAGGACTCCCGTTTCTGTTCCTATACAATGTCTTTTCTGCTATGTTTAACGCAATAGGCCAGTCACGTACTCCTCTGTATCTTCTGATTTTCTCTTCTGTCTTAAACATATTCCTCGATGTCTACATGGTCTGCTCCATACACCTTGGTGTGGCTGGCGTAGCGTGGGCAACACTGATTTCACAGGGAATTTCAGCCGTGATATCGTTTATGCTGTTCCTGCGGGAGCTGAAATCCTATCCTGCGGAAAATGTAAAGGTTTTCGATGGCACAGAGCTGAAAAATATGGCAGGGATTGCATTCCCGTCAATTTTGCAGCAGTCAACTGTTGCCATCGGCATGATGCTGGTACAGTCCGTCGTAAACAGCTTTGGTGAGGAAACGTTGGCAGGATTCTCGGCTGCCATACGGATAGAGAGCATTTGCGTTGTTCCTATGGCAGCCATGGGAAATGCCATCTCAGCCTATACAGCCCAAAACATTGGTGCCGGACAGCACAGGCGAGTAAAAACAGGCTATTACATAGGAAACGCCATTGTTGTATTTTTCTCTGTTCTCATCTGTTTTGCGCTGGAATGCTTCTATACACCAATTATTTCCATGTTTTTGGGTAGCGACGGGACACAGCTTGCTCTGCAGACCGGGACGTCTTACCTGAAATTCATGGGGTGGTTTTATATTATAATTGGGCTGAAAATGGTAATTGATGGCTTGCTGCGCGGCGCCGGAGATATGGTAATGTTTACAATCGCAAACCTTGCAAATCTTGGTATCCGTGTGTTTCTTGCGGTTTTGCTGTCGCCACGGTTTGGCATTGCCATGGTCTGGTATGCGGTCCCAATCGGCTGGTTTGTAAATTTTCTCATTTCCTACCTTGAATACCGCACAGGAAAATGGGAACGGATTTTCCAACAAAGTAAAGCTTCTGCCCCTTTAAAGCCATCAGTCTGAAAGGAATTCAAACAGGCGGCCATTTTAGGGTTATTTCCTCATGAATGTATTGCGGACAAGTTCCGCGCGGGCAGAGCGTTCTTCATCCGGAGAAAGCCCATGTCCTGCTCTCAGAGCAAGGTTTGCTGGCTGGGCATACATCAGGAGTGAATCAATTTTTTCAAAGCTAATACTTTTTAGGAATCCTGCCGCAATGCCAAAACGTACAACAGATGCAAGGCGCAAAAACTCCCCATAGTTCAGAAGACGCGCACTGCTGAAAATTCCGAGCGACCGCCCTACCATATCCTGCACGGAAAGGTCGCGAATCAGCTTGTTTCGTTCTGCGCGCTCCTGTGCAATAAGCTGCCCTGCTATGCCACAGAGGTTTGTAACGGCTTCCTGCTCTGTAATGCCAAGCGTCATGCGGTTGGAAAGGCGATACACTGCGCCGCACAGTCCCAGGGAAACTCCGGAAATACCGCGTAACACAATGCCTAACGGCCTCAGGTCAGCAGAAATACGGACTGCTGCGCCTGTTTCCGTCAGGGCCGGGAGATGAAGGTCTATGGAAACTACCATTCCCGTCCCAAGTAAGGCAGGATTTCTGGTCAGATATCCAAGGCGCTTGTCAAATGCAAAATGAAGGGATTTATCCAAAATTGTATCAAGCTGGTCAGCCCTGCGATAGGTTTCGTGCAGCGAAAGCCCTGCCGTGCGCACCTGAAGGAGAAAATGGTCTTCCCCATTGACCATCACACTCTGCGATTCATCCTCCGAAAAGAAAAGGCCACGGCTCTTTTCTTCGCCTAGAAAAGACGGCAGAATCACACCGCGCTCGGCCAGCGCAACTGCTTCTGTCCCGCTCAGGCTACTCATTGGAACCAGGTGAAACAAATTAACCAAAAGGCTTTTTTCGCCAAGGATGGCTTCCCGCGCTTTTCCGAGTAAGTTTTTCTTCTGCGAAGAATCCAGCATGGGCGGAAACGGCACACCTTCCAGGTTGCGGGAAAGGAAGACAGAGGAAGAAAGCACGGCTTCACGCTCTGGCCCGGCCAGTTCAAACCATGGTTTCATCTTTTCCCCTCCGCCGCGTTTCCAGGGCAGCGGACAGCGAGCTGTCCGCTGGCTTGCACTTGTGGCAGGGATCCGCCTGGCCTTTTACCGCGGTGTGTGTCACTTCCGTGAATTTGCCGGATAATTGGGAGAAGCCGGTCATAAAATGTGCGGTAGCATTCCGCACAGCCGACACGGCCGCTGCGGACAATATCACTGAAGGAAGAGCCGCAGCATCTGCACCGAACCTCATCATTTTCTTCTTCATTGCCAAAGAATTCCCCGATAATCCCATCCAAGCGGTATCCAAGCCCGGCAAAAAAATTACCGCAGCCAAGCTGAAGCGCACATTCAGGACAAAGGGCGTACTCCGTCAGTTTTCCGCCCGAGACAGTTTTGATATAAGTTGTGGCAGGATTTTTTCCGCAGCACTGACAAAGCATTTTAATTCACCCCACTAAGCTAAAGTCTTTCATTTTATTGTTTGAATATAATTATACCATTTTTTTGTTGAGCTGCATATCCGCCTGTCTTTTCAGTCTTCTAAAAGCCGAATTTTGCAATTTCATCGCCAATCACATGCGCCATGCACCAGAATCCAAGGTCGTTTGGATGGACAGAATCAACGGTACAGTCTTCACACGGAATGCCTTTAAAGAGTCTGCGGCCATCAATATAACGCACATTTTTGTCTCCGGCCGCAAGGGCTTTACGGTAGCTCTCCTCAATTACAGCGCGCCGTTCCGCATCCTCTGCCCCGCGGCGCAGGGTAGCCGGTCGGGAAACCATCAGATAAGGGACATCTGGATTTTTACTGCGAATTGTTCGGTAAAGATTAAAATGAGTTGCTTGGAGATACTCTGCAGTCCGTGCATTATAATCATAATCGCAGACAAAAAGGCTCATGTTCATACCTGCCATATAATCTGCAATCGGCTGCTCTCCTCTGCCGGAACCGGAAAAGCCAAGATTTACGAAATCAATATTGAAGCGGCGGCTTATATGGCTCTGGTAGCACATACCGGGACGGGAAGCACAGCCGCCCTGCGTAATGGATGAGCCATAATAAACAAATGGCGCAACTGGCCGGTATTCTCGGCCATGGGCAAGCATGCTGCCCTGTTTCAGTCCGACAAAGAGCTTTCGGACACCATTGTAAAGTGGAAAGTTAATGGTGTAGTTATGTGGCCCTGTGCCGTATGCGACAGTATCAATTTCAATGCAGGCTGAAAATCCGCCGCTCTTTATTCCTTCCGCCGAAGGAAGGAAACTTCCAACGAAAACTTGGCTGCCGTTGTGCTCCAGATAAAGGTCAAGCCCTGTTGTACAGGCAGCATTGATTGTCGGGAAAAAAGGCGGCTTCAGGATCTCTGCAGATATGGCAAGGTACGGCGAATCGGTTTGAAAACGGACCCGCCCGCCTGTAGAATATTGGGAAAAAAGTTCAACCCCTTCGTTTGTCGCTTTTGCCACTGCTTCCGGCAAACGGCGGAAGACGGCCTCGGTCTTTGGGTGATAGAGCCCATAAATACGGAATGGCTCCCTGCGGGCATCAAGCCAAACAATATCTTCATGGCTTACCGGTGACTGTGGCCTAAAGTTTGGATCAAGCTGTTCTGCTTTCATCAGTCCTGTCCCCCTTAATTTCTAAATTCATTTTAAAAATTGGAAAAGCGGTACCGGAACAGATTCTATCCCGACACCGCTTTTATCTGCTGTTTGCCTGCTTCCGGTGGCTCTGCCTTCGCAGTTTCTTTTCCTTTTGGATAAGGCAATATTTTTTTCCGGACAACAAGGCCCTCATATTTCAATTTAAATTGAACACGGCCGTAAAACTTACGGTCACACCGCTTGCAGAAAAACAGTGCACGGAAGCTTTTATTCCGGAGCTGCCATTCGCCAATGCGGCGTGCCCGATGCCCGCACCCATCACAACGAAATACAAGGTCCTGCGGTTGAATCAGCGGAGAATGCAGGTCACAGACAGCCACTGTCTTAAACTCCATTCGGCGGTAGAATTCATCTTCCTCCGCATCCTGGATAAAAGGTGTCAGACTTTCCGGAGTATAAACCTTCTGAAAGCATCGGAGAGTCAGGAGGCTGTCACCCAACGCACGGTGATGATCAAAGCCACCCTCATCAATGCCAAGGAGCCCTGCCGCTGTGCTTAGGCCCATTTGCTGAGCATTCCCGCTTTGCAGGCTGTGCTCACAGTAAGCCTGCAGGTCAACATATTTCCGCAGAAATGGGATACGGCCGCTCCCACAGAAATAGCGGCAATTTTCAATGAGCGCAAGGACATCTGAAGTACCCCATGTCATAATGGCAGCGCCATCCGCCCATTTGCCAAAGCGGGAAAGTGCCTGCATAAAAACGAGTCCGCCCTTTAGCTCTTCATTCGTAATATTGGTAAGCGACCTTATCTTCCCGCTGATTTTTTTCCCCACCTGTGGGCGGACAAGCGCTTCAAAAGTATCCAGTATATTTAGTTTCCCATCAATCCGGACGGCTCCAATCTCAATAATCTCATTGATAAACCGTCCAAGCCGCTTGCTGAAAGCGCCGTTCCACTCAAGGTCGAGAATGACAAAATCCATTTTATTTTTTCCTTGCAGCACTCTTCATGCGAAGTTCCTTGTTCAGGATAACTTTACGCATACGAATATTTTTAGGAGTAACAGATCGGAAGAGCGTCGTGTAGG
>ENA-UOOK01004839-UOOK01004839.1-fermentation-metagenome-genome-assembly--contig:-NODE-4839-length-14050-cov-23.246874_pt1 | contig 14050 bp, 12 predicted proteins | sample MGYA00245777_ERZ724023 | MGnify/ENA primary metagenome ERZ724023 (study PRJEB28704, sample SAMN03018312) | fermentation metagenome | biome: anthropogenic terrestrial biome; feature: soil... | reverse complement strand
GAAATGAGATATCTACTTTATTGCTGTTATTATTCTGTATGGTCCCGGTTCCTGCCGAATCCGTAGGGCTTCCCACATCAATGTCAATATTAGATGGAAACGACACAGATATGACCGATATATCGGCAGCATGAGCTGGTATTCGCGCCATGCCAAGTAAGCTCAAGACAAAAGCTGAAAACAGTGCTGTTTTGAGATATTTACGCATATTACCACCTTCTTTTCTCAAGAGCAGATAATTGGAACTGCTGTCTCATAGCAGGATACTGTCTTGCCTCTGTAAACTGTAATCTGCCTGACCAGTCCCTGGTGAATTCCTTTGCTCAATTTTTTCTTCAGTTTTATTTTTTCTAAATATGTTCCGGGTTTTATCAAAGCGGATGTATAGAGATATTTCCCATCAATTTTTATTTCAATGAAACAGTCCAGTTTATTCACTGGAGAATTTCCAATTGGAAGATAGAGAAGATTTGAATTTTCTTTAATTGTTCCTTTACTGGATGTTTGTGTTGTAAAGCTGGATACAGTCCTTTTGGATGCAGCCTCATCTTGTATTTTAACCTTTTCATTTCTTGGAAGGGCAGGCAATAATCCTGTCTGAACATCTGAAGCATTGGTATTATCTGGAGCATTCGGCTCTTTATAATATCTGTTATAAACCGAAATACATAAGGTTATAAATACTCCTATTATAGCAAACAACACTATTATGATGAATTTTCCTTTTCGTTTCATACTATCGCTCCTAAGATCTGTTGATCTATTCAACGCCATCGTATATTGGAACAATATCCCCGTGGTTAAATGTTATTTGACCAACATATAGTTCAGTATAAATTTCTCCTGATACATGTTGAGACATATAAGTTGTTTGTGTCAAAAACCCTATTACATCAATATTTTTATTTGTACTTGTAAATTCGGAAATAGGTTGATCATCAGAGACCATATGTTCATTAAAAGTTACATCAGAATCATAGTAATGAAAAGGTATTGTTGAATCGTATGCTGCTACAAAACAATCAGGATTATATTCATCTGAGCAATTTAAAACTTTCCAATATTGTATTTTCATTTCATTTACAGTTACAATTGCATCAAAATGCAGATATTCCGCACTTGAATATCCTTCTACAGGATATACATAGCCGACGGAATAATCATCGTTTGGTACGGAGCGTGCTGCATAAACTCCTGGTGAGTCTATACCATCCGCATATGAACTTGTAAAATGGACGGTATTGACAACAGTAACAGAGCAAGCGGCATATATATCTTGCGAAGAGGAATTTTTAGCATTTGCCTTAATGACTGTGGTTCCGGTATTCTGAGCAGTGATATTGCCATTACTGTCTACTGAAGCAACCGATGGGTTGGTCGATGCCCAGTCAATTGTTCCAGAGATTTCACTTGGATCCTCTGGTACCAACTGATAGGAGCTGCCTTTTAGTATTTTAAATTGTGTCCTGTTGAGGTCAAGTGTGGCAACAACGCTTATCTTGCAGATTACATAGCTTCCGTCCGCTGCTTCCGCTTTAATCGTCACTTCTCCTGGTGAAACAGCATTTACAGTTCCATCCTGCCCCACAGTTGCAATCGAATTATCGGAAGACGACCATTTACAGGCAACAGAAGGGTTTGTGGTCACTGTAAGCTTTTTTGTCTCAGATACCTGCAAAGTTGCTGCCGTTTCGCTTATCGAGATACTGTTCAGTTTTGCTGTAACCGATCCGCTTGGGTCCTCCTGGCCATTACTAAAGCCTATGTGGGCCGTTACATTATGATGGATAACAGTTACATTGCATGTTGCTTCCGTGCCGTCAGGGGCTGTTACGGTAACAACAGCCGTGCCTCCAAGGTGCTGTGCTTTCACAAGCCCTGTCTGATCTACTGCAGCAATGTTAGAATTTGATGAAGACCAGGTACAGGGAACGCTGGGATCCACCGTTACTGAGAGCTGTTTTGTCTGGTCTGCATAGAGGGAAATGGATTTATCGCTGATTTCAAGCCTTGTCACGAGAATCCTTACATGGCATGTTGCCGAAAACTTTCCGGATGTTGCAGTAATATCTGCCTGGCCTACCTTTACGGCAGTGACTGTCCCATCAGTGCCCACAGTTGCGACCGAGTTGTCAGAAGAATTCCACGTCAATTTTTCCGGGGATTCCCCTCCCGGAATATTTCTGGCATACAGCTTCTGAGAATTACCTGGGAGCATACTGATGTTCAGTGTGTTTAATTCAATTCCGGTTGTCGGTTCTTTGACCGTAACCTGGCAAACAGCCGTTTTCCCATTTACTGTTTTTGCCGTGACAAATGTGGAACCTGCCTTTACACCCGTTACTGTCCCATCGTCAGTGACAGTCGCAGTGGACGAATCATTTGCAATATAGGAAACAGATTTATCCGTTGCGCCTACCGGCGTAACAGTAGCCGTAAGCTTCCCGGTTTGCCCGGGCGTTAAGATCATACTGGACGGGCTGACGGAAATTCCGGTCGGGTTGATTTCTCTTGTTTTTACTGTAACTGTAGTCGTTGTTTTAACACCGTCTGCCCCTGCAACAGTAATATCGGTTTTACCAACAGACAGAGCCGTAAATTTGCCTTCTGAATCAATTTCCCCTACCTCTGTGTTGGAAGACGACCAGGTAACTTCTTTATTTGTCGCGTCGGCAGGATAAATTCTCGCAGTGAACGTTGCAGTGTCATCCACATACATCGTTGGATTTGCAGGCAGGAGGAGTATATCGGACACTTTAACGTATTTTGGCTTTACGGTTACTGTGCAGGAATCCGATTCCCCGTTTGTAGTCCTAACCGTGATGGTACAGTTTCCTTCTGACTGAGCAGTAATAAGGCCGTCACTGCTCACGGTTGCAGCTACGTCATTAGATTCCCAGACAAGTTGTTTATCCGTGGCATTTTCCGGAATAATGTCGGCAGTAAGCTGTTGATTATCTCCGACATACATGTCGAGGTGATGTGTATTTAAGCTTACCTTACTGACACTGACAATCGGGTTCGTTACCGTTACAAACACCGAAGCCTTTGCCCCATTGCTCGCTGTTGCCGTAATATGGACAGATCCGGCGCTCCTGCCGGTGATAAGCCCCGTACTGGAAACAGAAGCGATATCAACGTTTTCGCTCTTCCAGGTGACAGTCTTATCTGTAGCATTGCCCGGAGTTATCACAGCAGTGGCCTGTTGGGACTGGCCGACAGTAAGGTTCATCTCCTCAGGCGCAACATTAATGGACTGGACAGGGATTGTAGGTGCTATGACTTCAACGGTGCACGTAGCCCTCTCCCCCGTCGATGTTGTGGCCGTAACCGTCGTTGTGCCGATATTGATACCGTAGACCGTGCCCAGGGAATCAACCGTGGCAATATTTTCATCACTGCTTGCCCAGCTTACGGTCGGATCCTGCATATTGGTTGAAGTCACAATGGCGGAAAGGCTGTCATGGTTCCCTTTTTCGATTACCAATTTCGTTTTATTGAGTCGGATGGTTGACCTTGCAGGTTCCTGATCTCCAGAATCTCCGCCTGTAATCTGGCCGTTTCCCGGACGGTCAGAGTCTTCTGCAGCGTTATATGGCTTCCAATATTGCTCCGAAAGTCCGGATTTTGTGACCGACGTGGGAATCGTGATGGTTTTTTGGGAATTGATCAACTTGATAGGGATATTCATCGTGGTCGAGACCTGAATTTTTCTTCCCAGTTGTACGGTCCCGTTATAGTCCGAATCATCATCGACCAGCTCGCTGCCGTCAAACGAAATGGCGAGGTTTTTGGTCTTTGCATACCCTGCGCTGTCGGATACCCCAAGTCCGGTTTCCTTGACAAGCCCGGCGTACCGTTCCCCAACTTCTGCACTTCTCGTATTTCCTTCCATGGTGGCAGCACGGACCATCTGTTCCGTCAAATACACCTGCTTATGATAAGCGTTAAAAAAATTATACAGGTTGATAGAAAGTGACAGAACCATCATGGAAAGAAAAAGGCCAATAACAACATCAATATACGCTTCGCCCTTTGCCTTTCTCTTGTTCACCTGATTTTCCCTCCTTTCCGAGAAGTTCACAACTTCACCGTTTTTCATCTTTTTTTAACGTTTTAAAAGCCGAAGATCTGGCTAAGGCCCTGCAGGCCGACTGTGATAAAAATATAAGCATAAATCAGCATGATGCTGGCCAGATGCAGGATTGCCAGGGGCTTAATCTTGGACGGCAGCCTCATAATTCTGTCGGTTACAATGGCGTCTTGCTCATCCGAAAGCCTCCGGCTCAGCGATTTAAAGTATTCTGTTGTATCTTCACCGTGCAGAGTCGCCAGCAACCCGCGTACTGTATCCGAAAGATATACGCTGTTATACAGCCTGGAGAATTTGGCAAGCGCCCGCTCGCTGCTGCCGGTCTGCATGTCAGCAATAACAACCTTGAGCTGCTTTGTCAACGGAGTCTCATCCGTCATCGTGTATGTCTCAAGGAGATGGAGGACATTTCTGTCATGCTGGAACGTCTGTTCCGTGACTGAAACAAAATTCGGAAGTTCTGCATCAATTTCTTTTTTCTCCTGTTTAAAAACATTTTCAAGGCGTTTGTACTCTCTATAGGAAACCAGGACACACAGTGCTATAACTAAGATATCCAGTGGTGCAAACAGGATGGTGGCCGGGATAAGCAGGGGCAATAAGATAAGTCCTTTCGTCAGGCAGGATGCAATAAACTGTTCCGGAGACATATGCATTTCCAAAGTGTCCAATTCGTTTTTCAGTTCGTCCCTTTTTGATTCGTTTAGATGCACATATTTTGCGATTTTATCTGATATTCCGGAAAGAAACGAATTGATTGTCCCGCCGGACGAATATTGGCGCGCAAGATAGGACAGATTTTTTACAACCCTGTGAGGAGGAAACCGGAGTAACGCAATCAGCAGAATATAAACTCCGATTGCGGCTAAAATTACCGCTGTATATTCAAGAGCTGGCAGCAAATCCAAAGAACTCATCTCCTCTACTTATCCAGTACCTGGTACTGAGAAGGCCTTATCAGCTGGACCAGGCGTAAAACACTGAAAAGCGTGATGCAGCAAACTCCAGCGCATACAAGTTTTCCTCCAACCGTACCGGTCAAGACAGCATACCAGTTGTTGGACTCATTGGACATCAGCTTCAAAAGCGGAAAATTAATATAGGTTATAAGGATTATACCAAACAGCTGATCTTTCATTGAATTAATCTGGGGCCTTGCTTTCAGGTTTATCTGCCGAAGTTTCGAGTATTTGTCGACAATCGGCGGGAGAGTATATTTTAAAGAGTCATTTTCAACGCACTTCTTCAGTGCATTGCACCATTCCTTAAACACATTGTCATCGATTTTGTCCCGCATATGATCGATATTATCGCGCAGATTTGGGTTGATCATTTTGTTTTCCATAACAAACTCATTTAACACCTTTTTTACAGGTCCTCTTGCATACACGATATTTTCCTGAACCGATTTTATGAGATCAGACGACCTGATATAAGATGCCGTTACAATCGATGTAATTACAGAAAGTTCTTCCTGGAGTTTTCTAATGTAAGAATAAGAATAGAATTTAATCACAATGTATGGGATAGAACAAAGCCCCAGAGAAAGCGGAAATATCAGAAATGGGTTATTCCCGACTACGGATATCACAATTCCGAGGATCGCAAGGACAGCGGACGAGATGATGGCAATCGAGAATTTCTGTGACTGGTGCGTGTAATCGAGCATGTGTTTTATATCCAGCATAACCCGTGTGGGCAGACTTCTTTTCTTCCCAGACTGTGTTCTGGAAATTCTAAATTTCAGCGATTCTTTAGGGTTTATAACGTTGAAAAGTTCATCCGAAAATGTTTTCGGCGTGAAGTCCAAAAGTAAGAAAAGTGAAGTCACCATCATCAGGAAAATAATAAGCGAAAAAATAGCCATCCAGCAGGCACCTCCTTTCTTACGAAACCTGTTTTTCTTCCTCTAACATTTTTCCAAGCGATTTCAATTCCGAATCCAGCATTCCGCTGTCTTTCATTTTCTGGATCAGCCTGTCGCTCGGCGGGCTAAAGGACTCTATTCCTTTTACGTGAACTGACCCGGTTTTTGGGTCTGCTGTGTTGCTAAGGACATGATACTGATAAATCGTGTGATATTTTCTGGTATTCAGACCGGATGTCAGGCACTCCGTAATATTCATCAGGTGTCTTCTCTTGTCTGCAAGCCTTTTCAGCGTGACAACCAACGGAAAGGCTTCTGCTGCCATCTGGGTGGCGACATTCGTGTCGATCCGGTATTTTTTATTGTAAAGCTGTGAGATACGAATATGGGCAAGTTCCGCGTTTGGCGCGTGCAGGGAACTTGTGACTGTGTGATCGGTCAGGGCTACTTCTACTGCTGCAGCGCTTTCGTCTCCACGCATTTCGCCGACGATGACGACGTCCGGATTAAAGCGGAGGGCCTTTTCGACCAAGTCTGTCTGATCGATATTCTGAGCCGGGTCTGTAGATGGTCTCGACATAGTCGATACAACGCTGTTCACGATATGGCCGTCTTTATCCCGCTTAACCAGATCCAGCTCACGGGAGCCTGTTTCGATGGTATAAATTCGGTAAAAGTATGGCAGCGATGAAGCCACGGCGTTCAACAGCGTTGTTTTGCCAGAGCTGGTCTCTCCGATATACAGAGTGCTGATTCCGTATTTCAGTGCAAGTTCCAGCAGTCTCAGCTGTTCTTCGCGGATCGTTCCGTTTTCAATGAAAAATTTCCGCTCAAAATTCGCTGGACGCACAATACGGATTGACGCAGACACCCCGGCATTATCACTTATGACCGGGGCTTTCATGGCCACAAACCGGGTATTCCCGGCCAGATTTCCCTCTACCATGGGGGTAGCCTCATCGATTTTTCTTCCCGAGTAGTGGCTCATACGCTCAATGACATCAAGCGCATGGTCCGGGTTGCAGAAGTGAGGGATCTTTTCCCTTGTTCCGTCCCTGCGGATAACCTCGCAGTCGTCCCAGGAGTTGATATCGATTTCCTCGTTTTGGTTTTTTACGTCTGCGATCTCGTCTGTCAGGCAGGAATAGCCGACCATGTCCTTATAAAGCAGGTCTGTCAGGATTTTTCTGTTTGGCACATTTCGGACTGTCACATTGTTTTCAGTCACATACTGAGCGATATATCCTTTGATTTTTAGCCGCTGCTCTCTATCCTGGAAGTCCATAAATTTCTTGGAAAACAGATCCGCGTAATGGGTTGACAGGTAGTTTTGCGCTTCCGTTAAAACCCTGTAGTAATTGTCGTTGTAATATTCCTGTCTGATTTTACTTGGCAACTTTCGTCAGCTCCTCGTACAGCTTTCCGACGCTATTTTCAAACTTCTTGGGAGGGCGTTTTAGCAGAAGCGTCCCTTCAAACGTCTGTTCTTTGATACCTTTTTCGTATGGGATGACAACATCAATATGAGGATAGAATTTGTCTATCTCAGTAATTCCATCATAAGGAGAAACTTTATTCAGCACAAAAATCTGGTCTTTAAATTTTTTGTTTTTTTCATCATTTTGCCCGTAAATTGTCTGTGCCAGCAGTCCGAACTGCGATGCGTAATATACGATATCCTTATATCGGCACCCGCCTATACAAATTACTTTATCAGCAGATGTCAGAGCCGTTGTTGATATCGTATCTTCGGCAAAATTACTCACGCAGTCTACTATAATGCACTCGCAGATTTTCGATGCTGCCTTAAAGATATTCCCGATATCCGTTGCATAAAGAGGAGGATAGGACCCACTGTTTTCGCCATATGCATAGCCGAGAAAGCCCAAATGTTTAAAGTTCGGGATGCTTACCAGCTCGTCAAGAATATCTTTTTCTGAAATTTCTACAATCTTTGTGATTTTCCCGATAGAATGTATTTTGTCGACCGGTGCTCCTACGGCTGTTGTTGTCCTCGGAAAAACTGCCGGAATAGCCGGGACAATATGGTCAGCGCACAGCACGATCGTTTCTTTGCCGGCTATGGCAAATTTTGCAGCGAGCGAAAGCGCAACAGTCGTTTTCCCGGAATCCGGGCTTCCGACTATCGCGATAATTTTCAGCAACTAAAAACACCACCTTTCAATTTGCCCGAATCTGTAGAAACGCAGCAGCAATATTTTCATGCGTTCGGATCCTCTGAAATTTTTTACACCCCGGGTCGCTATTTTCGTAATGCCGGATCATGTTCCAGATGCGCTGCAGTCCATGGCATCCGGCATCCATCACAAGGTATTTCGGGTCCGAGTAAATTCCGAACGGCTGGAACGCTCTTAGTACTCCCTTTGATAAAAGCAATATCTGCGTGCCATCACAAATTGGGAATTTTCCTGTTCTTCCATGCTCAATCGGTATATCTGAAAAATTCAGTTCCCAGAATCCGTTTTGCCTGTTTAAATATTTATTAATTATGGCCTTTTCTTTCTTCAGAGCTGGCCTGTTTTCCCAATTGAATTGTTTTTCCTTCATCTTCGTGTCAATGCAGTGAATCCGCTCATCCTGAAAGGTCTGGACACTATGATTTGTGTCTACGATAATCTCTGGATATCCAAGCTGGAAATATTCAGCCGTATGCCCAAGCAGGCGTACCAATGAAATCCCTGCAAACGGTCCGGCCTTTTCTCCGATTGAATCTTTTTCAATACCCTTTAACCCGCAATACTGGCTTTCCAAGTGCGCTGACGCACCCTTTAAAATTTCTTTCAGTGATTTTCCTTTATTATCTGTATTCTCAAGATATTTGCTCAAAGTTTTGGCGTACCATTGTCCCTCGTTGTTCCAATTATCAAAAGGGTCTTCGTATAATCCGTTGTATCCGTCAATCACCCAAGCCATAGATTTGTTGTCATATCCCACGGCGCTGTCGTTAGATTTTCGCTCGGAAGCCAGAATTGTGCTGATATCGATAAGCACTTCTGCCTTCGGCTCCTTTCCATGAAGCGTCAGCCGGACGCTTTAGCTGAAGCAGCAGCGGAGGAAGCCGGCGAGCTTGCTGCACTGGACGGATTATTATTGGATTCTACTGCGTCTACAGTTGCGCTTCCATTGAAATACGCTGCCTGCGCATCAAGATACTTTTTCTTGATATTTTGGTCATCCCCGCGGTATTTGAGTGTAAAGTAGAAATTTCCTTTGTTGTTCAGTTCAATTAATCTCTTTGCCTGAACCGGGTTGACAACAAACGTGATTGTAGACGGCTTCAATACGTTCCCATCCTTATCGGTCTGGTTTTCCTTGAGAATCTGAACTCCGCTTGAAGTGGTTTCAACGAGGACAGATACGTATGTCAGTTCTGGCACCACTTTCGCCGTACCTTTCGTGATCTCATAGACCGTCACGATATCGTCGGGGAGCAAATGATATGCGAAAGTTGAAGCCTCAGAGTGCGGTGCAATCGTCAGTGCATGTTCATCCGGTTTCAGGCTTCGGATTTTGACGTTCGGCTGGGTATCTGTCGCCGATATTTTCCGCTTTGTGACCATATCGTGAGGCTGCATGTCATTTGTAGCATACTTTCCAATGGCAAGTTTCGAGTCTGAAATATAGTCTGCAGGCAGATTCAGCTTGCCCATGCTGACTGATTCCAGCATATCCCCCTTGATTTTTGTGCCAACCTTGATATCTTTTGCAGCTCTGATAACCGTCGTTCGGGCAAGCGAGATATTGTTGTAGACCGGAATTCCGACGAATGTTGTGACGGCCGCCAGGACCATGATAAAAGTCGCAACAAAAATCCGGTTTTTAAAGATTTTCATCCATACACCACTCCTTTACAAAAAATAGGCAACCATACTCCCAACTGCAATATAAGGGGTAAAGGCAAACGGCTTATTTTTGTCCGCTTTTTTCGCTGCGATAAGAATTCCGTCCACGATGGTCGCTAAAATCAGGCTTGCTATCAAAGCAATATATCCTTTCCCCAGACCGAGGATCAGCCCTGACGCTGCCAGAACTTCGATGTCGCCCCAGCTTATGTGGCGTTTGCTCTTATCCTTTCTGTGCTGAGCTATGGAAATCAGCGTAACGAGCATATAAAGGCCGGCTGTTATAAGCACTCCAAGCCCCATATTTAGAAGTTCCTGGGCAGTCGGAGAAATGATAAGATTAATTGCTGCAGGTGCTAAAAGGGCAATGGGGATCAGGACAGATACTAAATGCGTTCTCAGGTCCACGATAGCCGTATAGCATAAGATCGCTGCCATCAGAGCTGCCTGTACCATAAGCCATGGACTATGTGCTTTGAGAAGATAAGCCAAAGCGCCTGCAGCAATAAACGCTGCAGCTGACGTCAGGATAATTATCGGGTCGTGCATTGTCATCGCTTTTTCCCCTGCAGCAGCAAGTTTTTCCTGGCTTACTGTCTGAGCATTTTCTTCTTCAGCTTTTTCAATGGGTTTTTCTTCAGACATTTTTATCTCTCCTTCATGAGATTTCGATGCGTTTCAAAATATAGGGCGCTGCCATCGCAACCGCAAAGAAAATATCGATTCCAACAGCAGCATGTGATAGCAGCTTATATTGTCCCCTGCGTCCAACCAGCACAAGTATCAAACTGATGCCGGCATAAGCAGCCATTAGTATCGGGGCTACATTGGCCGGAATAAACATCCCGGCCATGGCGCAGATGGAAAGGACAAACCCAGTCATCTGAAATACGTCATGCAATTTTCTGTTGCCCTTTTCTTTCTGATCTTTTTTGGCCTGTGGAAAATCTTTCTCCGGTGCTTTGCTTTTTATTTTCTTATTTAGAAATCTTCTCTGTTTCTTTTTTTCAGGCTTGCTGCTTTGAAAATCAGACGAATGATTGATAGTCCACTTGCCTTTATTGGACTGTTCCTGAAGTTGTCTTTTCAGTTCCTCAATATTGGTATTGTTTTCAAGCATGTCGAGTTCTTTCTGCTGTTCCTCGGTGATTTGGCCGGTACGTCTCAGTTGAACAAGCTCTTTCCGTCTCTTTTCCCGCTTGTCAAGTTCCTGGGACAACTGCATATTGGTTTTTCGTTCTTTTTCTGTTTTTTCATATAAAGACAGGTAATCTTTCGGATCAGTTATGGAGTCTTCATGGGTAATCATTTTTCTGACGTGCTTGTTTCCCAGACTTTCCAGCATTTCGGCGTTATTTAACACTTTTCTCATAATGGGAGGCAGTGCCTGCTGCTGTTTCTCTACAGGAGGCTGAGGCGCTTGCTCCTCCGACTTTGCCTGCTGTTCTTTCTGTTTCTCAGCGGATGGTTGTTCAGGCTGTTTCTTAATCGGGATTTTGGCAGGTTGAGACGGGGCTTTTTCTTCAAAAGCAGCCCCGCATTTCTGACATCCCGTATCAGTTGGTTTTCTTGGATATCCACAGTTCTGGCAGAACCGCTTTCCTTTGCCTGCCCTCGTATGGCAGCGCGGACATTTTAAAACGCTGTCTTCGAGTTTCGCACCGCATTGTCCGCAATACATTAGATTGTCCTCCCGTCTATCAATAAATACTATATGTTGTATCCTAAAAATATTATAGGGCACATATTGAGCTATTGTCAAAAATACGTCTAAAAATAAGTATCACATTCCCGCCGCACGCGAATCCTGGCTACAGCTATGGAGTTGTGTTTCAAGGTCGTTTAAAGCATCGTTCCTGATTTGCCGGATTCTCTCCCTCGAATACCCAACGACTCTTCCAATCCTGGCGAGAGGAACCGGTTCTGTGCCGATTCCAAAATTATGGATGATCACATATCTCTCCCGGTCTGGAATCTCTCTTAATGCTGTAAGGACTTTCTTTGCTTCTTCCCGGTCCTCGGTTTTCTCTTCAATTGTCTGTTCTTTGTCCCGCAGAGTATCGCCCAGGACAATACTGCCATTGTTTTGATTTGCAATCGGCTTATCCAGAGATATTTCTTCTTCCGGAACTACTTCAGATCTCCGCAGAATAATCTTTGATAATCCAGTCATTTCGCTCAGTTCTTCTATTGAAGGATCCCGGTTATTTGCTTTAATAAACTTGTTTTTCGCTTCTATAATCGTCCTGATTCTCTTCAGAATTCTAACCGGTACCTGGATGCACCTGGTGTTTTCCCGGATTGCCCTGTCAATCCTCATACGGATCCAAAATCTGGCGTAGGTTGCAAGCTTATAGCCACGGCTCGGGTCAAAACGTTCAATAGCTTCCATCAGCCCAATATTGCCTTCCTGAATCAGGTCCATCATGTCGCAGTTTTGGCAGTTAATTTTTTTAACAGTGGCAATGACCAACCGTAAATTACAGCTTATTAGCAGGTCTCTTGCTTCTTTGTCACCTCTTCGCATCCGTCTGAAAAGTTCCAAGGTCTCTTCCCTTGTCAGCCTTTTAAACTGGGAGCAGTCCTTTAAATACTGCTGAAATAACTGTACTTGTTCATGATTATTCGATTCCTTATGTGTCTGCTTTTTCTGGGGTTCCGTATCATAAATTAATTTTAATTTTGCTTTTGTAACCATATCAAACACCCTGTCCATTTCCTTTATCTTATAGACGTCGATCATTAATCTGAGATCTGAATAATAGACCGTACTGTTTCCGTTTTTAATGTCCAATATTTTCTGCATAAGTTGCTGGTCTGATAATTCCAAATTCTCCATCTCCTCACTGAGTCGCCTCTTCCTTTCGATACATTGAATTAGTCAGGCAATCTATCGCTGTTGCCATTACAGTTGATAAAAGCAGGCCAACAGGAAGCTGACAGGCAATATAAATTCCGAACATTATAAGCAGCAGGATAATTCCCTGAGAAATCATGTATTTTCTGTCCTTTATTTTCTTTCTTGAATTTTTGAATACGCTTCCGACTTGGAAAATCACAGGCACAAGAAGAAGGATAATTTCAGCATTGTTTCTCAGATTGATTTTTTCGCAGAGATTCATTCCAAAAAATCCCGAATAAAGGTTTTTTATTCTGTCTATACTTTCTGACGGCAAACCCAGGCCAGGATTTTCAATAATAGCCGGAATTGCCTCATATTCATGGTTGATACCTGCAAACTTGGGAATCCCTCTGACTGCTTTCATTATTGCCTCTGTCTGTCCTTGCGTTAAATTGCAAAAATACGTCAACGGCATTGTGAAATTTCTGTAGAACGCAAGAAAAACAATCATCGGAATTAAAAACGTTAAGATGAACAGAATGCATCCGCTGAAATTACCTGCATTATGCTTTTCATAAATTCTGTTGATTAACTGTTCAAGCTCTTGAGGTGTCCCTCTGAAATTTTTCTTTACACTGTTGACCTCTTCTTGTGCTTCGTACAGCCTTTTAGTACCCTGCCTCCGCTTTAGCTTTAACGGGATAATCGCAATCTGGACAGCTGCTGACAGGTACAAAATTGACAGCCCGTAGTTCCCGGTAAAGGAAAAAATATAGTTTATAGCCCGAGCAAAGGCATTTCCAATAATGTCCACCCTGATATCTCCTATATTTCGTATTTATATATCTAAATCTACTATATATAGTATATTATCTGAAAAAATGAAAGTCAAATTATGTGTTTAAGCTAAAAAAAACAGGAAACAGGCCGTCTGTTTCCTAAAGAAATAATACAATATATTGTTGTTACAATTGAAATTATATGATAAGATAATATCCAGGGGGATAAAAAGAAAGGAAGTATAAACAAATGGAGTGTCCATTCTGTGGTTCGTTAGAAAGCAAGGTCATCGACTCTCGTGATACTCCGGATCATTCGATGGTTCGTCGCCGTCGCGTTTGCCTTAAATGCGGAAAAGCTTTCAGTACGTATGAATTTGCACTTTTTAAAAAATCAAGAGGTCAAAGTATTTCCGCATCGCTGTTCGCACTGCCGGAAGATCCCAGAAACTTATGTGCTGTCTTAGTCGGTGTCTGTGGTTCGGTCGGGATGACATTCCTTGAAGCAGAAAAAATAGTTGATGATATCATAAAAACAGCAAAAAATAAGACGCCAATATATAGTCACAGGTATATCGATTATTTGATTCTCTTATCTTTGCGCAA
>ENA-UOOK01004838-UOOK01004838.1-fermentation-metagenome-genome-assembly--contig:-NODE-4838-length-14053-cov-12.712459_pt1 | contig 14053 bp, 10 predicted proteins | sample MGYA00245777_ERZ724023 | MGnify/ENA primary metagenome ERZ724023 (study PRJEB28704, sample SAMN03018312) | fermentation metagenome | biome: anthropogenic terrestrial biome; feature: soil... | reverse complement strand
AATCGGATACTTTTGTCGAAATCATAGCATGATATACATGTCGGGGGTGAATAGTACCTTCTCGCCTGTAACAGGACGGATTGATTTTATCAGGATTGCATTTTTTTCAGTTCTCCCATTGTCTTAGCATATCTAAAGTGTCATAAAGGTTTATGTGCTTTGCTAAGCTTTATTCCATTGAAAATGGTGATTATATTCCTATTCCACGTGTACCGGATAGATTAATTGGTTCCGCTGCTTATTATTGAGACTTTAAATAATGATTGAACAAAATTAGTAATCAGGATAGTATCTAAAAGTGGTTATTTCATCATTATTGAGATTTAAGAAAATCTATTTGGTACATATTGTAAAGGTTAGTAAGAGTTGTGCCGATATACCAAATAAGATAAAAAAATCGTATAAGGAATACGATTCAAGGAGAAGGACATTACGAAGACAATGCCTCAAACAGACTACAGATTTAGATAAAGTATAATTTCCATATTATTTATCGAATAACATTTTAGTGAGATTACTTTGGAACTGTGTAACACGAAGAGATCATCTTTGATAATAATCGGACACCATAGTAAAGATATAGAAGATAGAAGCTTAATGATACAGGTTTTGTTATTGAAGGGAGTGATTTTAGAATAACAAATGTAACCCGTCGACCTACATACAACGAGGAGGAAAATTATGAAGCGTAAATCGACAAAGAGAAAACTATTTGGGATCTTATTAACCATTGTATTCTGCCTAAGCGTATTAAGTCCTGTAGCTCCTGCAAAGGCGGAAATAACCGGAAATGACAGTTTAGCGAATGCTTATATTCATGGTTTATGGAGCAATACTTATACTGACACTACAATTATTGCTGAGAATCAAGAGGCTGCTTACTATAAGTTTACAGTCAATAAGGGAGATCGTATTTTTGCTAGAGTAAGTTACAATAATAATCTCGCCGGGATGTCTGTAGATTTATTAAATTCTGCTGGAATACAGATTGATACAACAGCAAATGTACATGATCCTGATTCTGTTATACCGTTTATGGCAATTAACTGTGATGGTATCAAAGATGGACAAACCTTTTACTTAAGAATTAACAGAGGTACTGTTGATCCCTCAAAGGCTATGTATGTATCATATTCATTCAGAAACAGAATAAGAACTGGTTCAAAAGCCTTTAATATTTCGGGAACAGCCTCTAATCCGGGAAATAATCCTTATAATGTAGCTGGGGTAGATTCTAGTGTATTGACAATAAACTTAACAAATAACACGCAGATTCCGAACGAAGCTATTGTAGAAAAGGTTACCACATCTGGAACACAATCACCTTCACAGGGAGGAGTAAGACATAAAATCATGCCATCTAATCCAGGAGGTTGGTATACTTCCATTGTAAAAAATGCATCGAGTGGAAGCTATAATATTAGCTTGAGTGATGGAATTGAGGCAAAACAAATCTGGAAGTTTAAGTATAATGCTACTGCTGGAGCAGCATCTACGATGAAAAATGTTAAAGTGACTCTCTATTGGGAATACGATCTATCCAATACGGGTTACAAAATATTTATACCGTAATTATAGAATATGAGATTAGGCAGATCACAAAATCTGCCTAATTTCAAATTGATGAAAGAGAGAGAAATTAATCATGTCAGTAAATTCGGTTTCCAGTTCAAGTTATAATAATGTTCCTACCTACTATTCAAACGGAAACAATGATAAACAAACAGGAACATCCATCAAGAAAGAAAATGGCTATTATGGAGCAGCAGAAAAAGCTAAGGAAACAGTACAGAAATATTATGAAAAAATGTACAAAGAAAATATGAGCTTTGCAGATCCCCTTCGTCATATTGAAGATAAATATTCTAACAGAATGTCACCATTCTTTCACTCTGATATGACGAGGGAAGAAAGGGGCATCGCATATAGAAATGAAAAAAGTGCGATTGAAGCTAAAGGCCAATGTTTTTATTGCAATTGTAATATAAACGATTATGTTTTTCGTGATAATAAACCAATGATTAATGTCGAAGTGGAAGATTATAAAAGAACGCAGTACAACAGAACTGCAATCACTGCTGAGATCAATCAGTTGTTCAAAGATAATAATATTAGCATTCCCAACGATGTATCATTTAAGTTCAGTATTAACCCTTATGATTTCACTATAGCTGTATTAGGGCTTGAGGATAAAGAATTAACAGGACGGATTGAGAAACTGCTAAATGTGGGGGATAATGGAAAGTATTTCTATGATCACCTCTATCAAGCGGTAAGCAGAAGCGGGGATTCTAATCAAATGACACAGGAAAAGCTTGATAAGCGTCATTTATATTGGGTGGTTAAGCAGGAAACGGGGTATGATCTTCGAACGCTAAGAAATGAAAACGGAAGATTTTATACAGAGGATGGAAAAGATATCTTAGATTTATTCAGACGTAACCCACATATACCGGCAGCTTACCGGAATGATGTAGTTGACTATTACACTCCCTTCCTAATAAAGTATGGTAAACTCGGATTTAATAATGGTGATGATATGTACCTATCCATTGAATATAGAAATGGCGAATTATATGATATCGGACAAAGTAAAGGATATGGTCCTGGCCAAAATGACTGGATATCCTCGTTATAGATTTATCAGATAACCATGATTAAAACGGGATGTTGCAGGAGCGGAGGGTAGGTGAGAATCCGTTACTGGCGGATGGGAATAAGCAGAATAATCTGAAAGCATTCATGAAATCATATCGGGAACAGTTGGAAGCTACCTTGTAAAAAGCATTAATTTCATCAGGATTGCATTTTTTTCAGTTCTTCCATTGTCTTAGCATATCTAAAGTGTATAAAGGTTTATGTGCTTTGCTAAGCTTTAAGTGACTCTCTATTGGGAATACGATCTATCCAATACAGGTTACAAAATATTTATACCGTAATTATAAAATATGAGATTAGGCAGACCACAAAATCTGCCTAATTTCAAATTGATGAAAGAGAGAGAAATTAATCATGCCAGTAAATTCAGTTTCCAGTTCAAGTTATAATAATGTTCTTACCTACTATTCAAACGGAAACAATGATAAACAAACCGGAACATCCATCAAGAAAGAAAATGGGTATTACGGAGCGGAAGAAAAAGCTAAGGAAGTCCTTCAGAAACATTATGAAAAAATGTACAAAGAAAATATGAGCTTTGCAGATCCCCTTCGTCATATTGAAGATAAATATTCTAACAGAATGTCACCATTCTTTCACTCTGATATGACGAGGGAAGAAAGGGGCATCGCATATAGAAATGAAAAAAGTGCGATTGAAGCTAAAGGCCAATGTTTTTATTGCAATTGTAATATAAACGATTATGTTTTTCGTGATAATAAACCAATGATTAATGTCGAAGTGGAAGATTATAAAAGAACGCAGTACAACAGAACTGCAATCACTGCTGAGATCAATCAGTTGTTCAAAGATAATAATATTAGCATTCCCAACGATGTATCATTTAAGTTCAGTATTAACCCTTATGATTTCACTATAGCTGTATTAGGGCTTGAGGATAAAGAATTAACAGGACGGATTGAGAAACTGCTAAATGTGGGGGATAATGGAAAGTATTTCTATGATCACCTCTATCAAGCGGTAAGCAGAAGCGGGGATTCTAATCAAATGACACAGGAAAAGCTTGATAAGCGTCATTTATATTGGGTGGTTAAGCAGGAAACGGGGTATGATCTTCGAACGCTAAGAAATGAAAACGGAAGATTTTATACAGAGGATGGAAAAGATATCTTAGATTTATTCAGACGTAACCCACATATACCGGCAGCTTACCGGAATGATGTAGTTGACTATTACACTCCCTTCCTAATAAAGTATGGTAAACTCGGATTTAATAATGGTGATGATATGTACCTATCCATTGAATATAGAAATGGCGAATTATATGATATCGGACAAAGGAGGGGATATGGTCCTGGTCAAAATGACTGGATATCCTCGTTATAGATTTACCAGATAACCATGATTAAAACGGGAGGCTAGAATACGCTATTCACAAATACCAATAAAAAGAGTTTGCTTTTTGCTATGAATAGCTATTCACCAAGTGTTAAAAGAAATTAAGTTAGAATAATTCCGGAAAGGGTAGAAAAACAGGGTTCTCTACCCAAACGAACAGAATGAGTATTTCTGCAGAAGGTATCGGGATGTTACAGGAGCGGAAGGTAGGTAAGAATCCGTTACTGGCTGATGGGAATGATCTAAACGGGTTGAATTTTATACATATAAATCATGGAACAATTTCAAAAATAGTACCTTGGTTACGATTAGCTACTTTCATAGAACCATAGACCCCTAAATATAATCTGGTTTGATCCAGATTAGTTCCCAAGCCAACAAAATAAGCTGATTTAGAACCAAAATCATAATCGGTTTCAATAACATTAAAATCATAGAGTTTACAATCTGTTTCTGCCCTGGTATAAGCTAAAACCCCTCTAACAGGTGGCGGTGATCCTTCATTCCGGGCCAAATCAGTAAACACAATGCTTCCCGTTAAATCGGGGATTTCATTCCCCATATATGGATGGACTCCTGTAAGTGCAGTTGCTCCAAACTTATCGGGTCGGGGATCTTCATGATAATAACTGGTTAGAGGCTGAAGACGCTTTACTGAAGTTGTTACTGTTTCATCGTAATAAGCGACTATTTTCTCATTCAAAGTCGGATTTGCAGAGCAGCTACTTATTATCGAAGTAGGAAAAGCACCTTCCCACCCTCGCCAGCCAAAGTTAACAAATCCTTCTTGCTCAGGCTCAGTTAAAGGAGATGGAATAAGTTTAGTAACCGGTATCGATTTATAATCAACAAATGAAAAAATCGATTCTACCAGGTCCTGTCCGACATTCCCTATGTATTTGATATACCGATTGTTAATCCTTTGAAAAGATATGCCAGGTATATTGCGAACCCCTTTGGCAATAACCGTAAGCGTTTCCTGAAAAGGTACAGGAAGTTCATTAAAGCGTGTAACAACGGGTGGATTATCGTTTAATGCATTCTTGGCTACATCAATTTCAAGTATTTTACCGGCAATTTCCATATCATCCTGGCTTAAATTAAACGGATCGTAGCCGGATCCTCCATCTCCGGTTGTTAAAACGAGCTTTCCTGTTTCAGGTGAAAAGTTTAAGCTATTGACACCATTATGATTTAAAAATGGTCTTCTTATATTAAGTAATGTACGACGTTTTTGAGGCGGAGCATTCGTTTGTAAAATCCATTCTTCAACGGTATCAATATGATCATATTGAGTTTCTCTATTTATCCACTTTAAGTTTAAGGTTGCAGGGTCGCAAGGGTTAGGCTTAAAAGGTCCAGAAAGAGCGCCTGGGCCTTGTGTTCCGGCAAGTGTATAATGCAGATAAAACAAGCCATTATAATAAAATTCGGGATGAAACGCCAGTCCCAGCAATCCACGTTCATCATACCCGCCAGTAGAAACCCCTAGTTCTATGATTCGCGGGCGAATATCTAAAAAAGTCTCTATAACTCCATTTCCTATGTAAAAAATCTCTCCAACCTGGGTTGCAACAAATAATCTTTCTACACTGTCACCCGGAAGTATAGTTGTTTTCAAAACTGTAGGTAAATTTATATTATCTATTATTGGCCGTAAACTAACTTTTATCAATATCTTAGCCTCATTCTTATTGTTTTTTCTTTTATAAAATATGATTAGAGTTAGTATATTAGTACCAAATTGAGACGGACGCTAATATTACAAAAAAACAATTATTATCTTTTCCCAAATCGTAATGTATAAACATTACCATAAGTATTTTTTGGCAATGGTAGTGGAAATCAAGTAACCATGATGTTATAATTTCTATATTATATAAAAAATAGTAATCAATTTTAGGAGGCAAAAAGAAAGTTCATAAAGCAATGGAAAATGGTATGGCTGCAACAGCTGCATTTCCAAAGTTCGGAATTTTATAAAGTAAAAAAATCCTTTATTCTAAAGGAAATAATATTTGACTAAATAGGGAGGTTTTTTAAATGATCATTGATATATTTGTTGGATCCTATGCTGAAAAAGGGACAGACGGAATTTATTGTTATTCATTAGATACTATAAATCATGAATTAAAATTAGTTTCTAAAACTAATTTGGTGGAAAATCCATCCTATCTAACTAGATCTTCTGATAAAGGTACTATTTATTGTGTAAGCGAAACCAATGAATTTGAAGGACAAGAAGGTGGTGGAGTTGCTGCATTAAAATATGAAAATGAACAATTTACCCTCTTAGATATAACCGCAACAAAAGGCTCCGCACCTTGCCATGTTCTATTAGATGAAAACAAGAATAATTTATACGTTTCAAATTATCTTGGCGGAAGTATTGCAGTGTATCATATCGACGATCAAGGAAAGCTGCAAATGTGCGATCTTGTAAAACATAGTGGCTGTGGACCAAACAAAGAACGACAAGAAGCACCTCACATGCACTCTTGTGGATTTATTGACGGAAAAGTATGCGGTGCTGACTTAGGAATTGATACGATCAAGTGTTATGATGTGGATGCAAATTCGAATAAGCTAGTACATGTACAAGACATTGCTATATTCGAAGGTACAGGGGTAAGACATTTTATCGTCAGTAATAAAAATAAAGATTTAATTTTTGCTATTTGTGAACTTTCTTCTGAAGTAATGGTTATCAAAAAGAATGGTAATAAGTTCAAGATTATTCAAAGAATATCTACCTTACCAGAAGGATTTACAGAAAGCTTTTGTGCAGCAATTAAACAATCTCTCAATGGAAAGTACGTCTTTGCGTCAAATAGAGGACATGATAGCATCGCCCTTTACGAATTAATCGGCGAAAAGCTGAATTTAGTAAAAATCGTTGACAGTAAGGGAAAAACGCCGAGAGACTTTTTGGTTTTAAAAGATCATGTAATCATTGCAAATCAGGATTCTGATAATATAGTAGTATTTACTTTTGATGAAAATACTGGTGCATTAGATTTTACTGGTCAAAAGGCAGAGTGTAAAAAACCGGTTTGTGTTATTGACTAACAGCTGAAATGCCACGTAGTGGCAATGAAGTTACGAGCTAAGTTTAATTAAAATTTTTTATATCCGATACAATTGAAATATGGTAAGAGAATTCTGCTTTATAGAAAGGTATTTGGGAAGATTGCCTTAGACCACAGAATAGTTAAGTATGAGGAGGACATTTATGAATTCAATGGTATCCGATTGGTATGAAAAAAAAGAACATATTGATGAAATGAAAGACTGGGATAAAGGAAGGCTGAAGATTTGAGAACAGCAGATTACAAATGGATTTCCGCGTGGAGCAAAAATACTTGATATTGGCAGCGGAATGGGAAGGGAAGCTTTTGCTCTTTATAGGCAGGGGTTCGAGGTGACCGGACTGGATATTTCAAAATATGCAGTTGAAAAAGCAAATGAAGAAGCTTTGAAGAAAGACTGCAAGGTGAAATTTTATCACTACGATGGCGTGAACATTCCTTTTGAAGACGAGACATTTGATATTGTAATCATATGGAATCAGACATTTGGATTGTTATACGGTGATGCCTATAAGAAAAGCTATATAAATGAATGTAAGCGGGCTATGAAACCCGGAGGTTTGTTCAGCTATTCCGGGCATTCTTTGCAATATATAAGGGATCACTACGATTGTTGTCTTGAAGCTGCAAAGTTTTATCCGTATAAGGATCGGAGTATCTATTGGGAAACATTTTCACTGGAAGAATTAGAAAATTATGCAACACAAGTCGATTTTAACATTTTGATGACTGGCGAAGGTGAGATCTATGTACCGGAGGATGGCATTATCTTACATTGTCTATGTAAAAAATGAGAAAATGTAAAATGAAAAAAGGAAATCAGAGAAAACGTCAAAATAAGGTTGGGATTGAAGAACGGGTTGATTAAGTAAAAACAATGATTTTGGCAAATGGAGGTTTGTTATGAATGAGTTGTTTACAATGACCGCTAGGGACCTTGCCTGCGCGATTCGGGACAAACGTCTTGGGGTCGAAGAGCTTACAAGGGCATATATGGAACGTATAGATCAATTTGATAGGGGTGAGGGTCTTAATACGGTGGCAGAATTAAATAGCAATGCCATAGTACAAGCAAGAAAAATGGATTCTATAAAAACCAGCCATTATGGAGCCATGTTTGGGCTTCCGGTGCTTATAAAGGATAATATTGATGTTTCCGGGTTACATACCACGGCAGGCAGTCTTGCTCTCATGGATAACATTGCCGAAAAGGATGCTCCGATCGTTGCAAATTTGCGCCGCAATGGTGCTTTGATACTAGGAAAAACCAATATGACTGAATTTGCAAACTATACCGGCAGCAATATGCCGGCAGGATACAGTTCGCGTGGCGGTCAGGTAAAAAATGCTTATGACCGAACAAAAACTCCCGGTGGATCGAGTTCCGGTTCCGCTGTTGCAATGTCAGCAGGTTTTTGCTCTGCTGCAGTTGGTACGGATACCTCCTTCTCCATAGTCGGCTGTGTCACGGAAAATGGCGTTACGGGACTTAAGCCCACACACGGTGCTTTGTCGTCACAAGGAATCATACCGATTGCCAAGACCCTCGACAGTGCAGGACCTATTACCCGCGATCTGACTGACGCATTACTTGTTTATTCGTGTATGAAAGACGACGCACTACAGCCGGTGGAACCTATTTCACCAGAAAAATTACATCTTGCAGTAAACATTTTCAATCGGGATCAGGTTTCCGAAGCACAGCTTTCGAGATATGAAGCGGTACTCAGCGCGCTAAAAGGCGACCATGTACAGGTCACAGAGGTCATTCATGCTTATATAGAAAATCAACGTGATATCATGCGCTGCGAGTTTCAGCATGATCTTGAGGAATATCTGTCTCATTCAAGGGCACAGCGTCGGACGCTTGAGGAAATAGTTAGCTATTATGAAGAAAATCCGGAGCAAATGATGAAATACGGCAATGCTTACCTGCGCGGTGCATTGGATGGGGCTTCCGGAAAGCTTGATGATATAGCGTATATTGAAGCTCTGTCAGAACGCAAGCGACTTCGTACTCAGATCATGGAAAGTATTCGAGAATATGATGCCTGCCTGATGACCGGACCGACGAACATGATGCATTTTATAGGGTTGCCATCCTTAGCATTGCCGCTTTACATGGCTGACGACGGAACGCCACGCGGTATGATACTTTACGGTGCAGATGAACGGCGACTTATCTCTGCTGCGCTGACGATTGAGCAGTATTGTATGCCAATTACGATGCCTAAACTGTGAGCTAAACAATGATTAATGGCAGCCAAATGAATTAACAATAGCTACAATGGAAGGGCTTGGATTCAGGCAGTCTTTCTTTATAATCTGCCTGAAATTTTTTTGAGAAAAATCCACTATAGTAAAAAAGTGCTTCATATATATCCTTTTGTGATATCGCAATACCTTAATCCTCTTTAACATCTGTTTTAGGCCTTTTCTCTTGCAGTTTAATTAGCGCTTTAATTTGTTCTAAAACATAATCTTGAAAGTCTGGCTCTAAATCCTTAAATATGGTAATGGCTTCTTCAAGTTTCTTATTAGGTATCCTATTGTCAAGAAACATTTCACCAATACCTGTTTGAAGCCATTCTTCATTTACACCGTATAGTTGGCAAATATGCTTTAATAATAATTCTTTTGGCTGAACACGGTTATATTCTAAATTACTTATTACATCTCTACTAACACCTAATTTTTCTCCAAATTCACGCTGTGACAAGCCTAATGCTTCTCTTACAGCCTTTATTCTTTTATACATTGTATTTCCTCCTTTCGCAAGGATATATTTATCTTACAACACAGAAATTACGATGTCAACACAAAGATAATTTTAAGGCAATGTTGACAACACAACAAAACGGTTATATACTGTGTTTATAACACAATAACAAACGAGGAGGTTGTGGATATGACACAACGTAAAAAACAAGTAGATAAGATAGCACTTTTAAATGCTTCTTTTGTAATGTTGGATGAACACAATCAAGATTATATCTTGGCTGTTCTACAGACATTGAAATATGCCCAAAACAGTGGGAAGATGCTTTTTCCTGTAGGTGGTCGGAAAAATGACAATGGGATGTTATGAATATGGTAATAGGTATCTTAAAGAGGTGATAATATTAACACATACCAGTATAGGATATGAAAAATTATGAAAACAAAAACTGTTAGACATTGCATTTATTCTGCATAATGGTATGATATTAATAATAGGGATTGGTTATATTTGGAATCTGCTATAATTAGCAATCCGGTGTTAGGTTCTGTAGCAATCAAATCAAAGTGTCAAATAAAGGATAGGTTCGTATGCTGCATAAAAAAGTAGTGAAAAAATTTTTATCCTTGAATCTGTTTACGAAATTAATGATGATGCTGCTGTTAATTTCGATTCTTCCGATTTCCTTAATTCAATTTATATCCTATAAGATAAATACTTCTACGATTGAGAAGCAGACAAAGGAATTGATTATGGCGAACCTCCGGCAATCCAGTAATAGTGTGGAGGAGTTTTTTCATGCTTATGATAAGATCATTATGGATATGTATACCGACAGCAGCTACATTAACAATTTAAAGTATATCAATGTCTGGGATTCTAAAAATTATTTTACGGCAAAGCATCGGATTGAAGAAAAGTTGGAAAATATCGTTTACGTGAATTCGGAGATCTTGGGTATTGCCATTGTCGGTTTAAACGGCGATGCTGCCTTTTATGATACGGTTACGCTGTCCGGTGAGGAAAGCTTTTGCTTTGATGTGGACAATATCAGAATAAATGCTATGTTTAAGGATTCCCTAACGGTAAAGCATGCGATTTATTCGAATACAATTCATATATCGGATGCGGATTACGGGAGTAAAAATTGTTTTTATATCGCGCATCAGCTGACGGATTTTAATAATTATAAGAACGGTCCGGTCGGAAGCGTGATTCTATGTATTGATGAAAGTGCGCTTCGGAATGTATATTCGGCAGGTATGGATTTTCATTCGAATGTAACGTTTTTGGTAAATCAAGAAGGAGATATGATATCTTTTCCGATCGACACTTACGTAGGAGAAAATTTAAATCAGGAGTCGCATGAGAAAAATATGGAAAATGCTACGAAAAGCTTCTTTCAGAATCATAATTTTATGAATTCGAAGCGGCTGGAAGTGCATACCAGCAGCATACAGGGCGGGGCATTTACTCTGATCAACGTACAGAATTTGACCTATGCCTTAAAGGACGTTCGAAATATTTCCATGATTATTATTCTGATCGGTATTTTGGTCGGTATGGTATGTGTCTTGATTTCCATGACTTTTGCAGCCAGTACGGATCAATCCGTGAAGAAAATCATACATGCGATGGGAAAAGCGGACCGGGGAGATTATGATGTCCGGATATCCTTAGAGGGCAAGGATGAATTTGCAAGGATCGCGTATCATTTTAATGACATGATGGTCAGAATTAAGGAATCCAATCAGCAGGAAAGGGAAGCCCTGGTTCGGAAAAAGAATGCGGAAATCAAATCGCTGGAAGCACAGATCAATCCTCATTTTCTATATAATACCTTGGATGCGATCAATTGGATCGCCGTAGAGCATGAGGAATTTCAGATCAGCAAGATGCTCATTCATCTGGCTGCCATATTAAGATACAGTATTCAAAGATGCAATGAGACTGTAATGATACAGGAAGAACTGGAGTATTTGAAAAAATATATCTATTTACAGCAGCAGCGGTTTTGCGATTCCTTTCAATATAGCATTCATATCGATGAAGCGCTCAATTGCTATAGAATACATAAGCTGCTGATTCAGCCCTTAATTGAAAATGCTATTATTCACGGATTCCCGGGCAGTACGGGACAGGACGAGATTGAAATTGTAATCCAAAAGCAAGAGGATACCTACATTCAGATCCAGGTAAAAGATAACGGGAAGGGAATGTCACAGGAATTGGCGGAGCAATTTAACAACTATGATTATAGAAAGGATCGGATTGAAACAAGCATAGGCGTGCGAAATGTAATCACAAGACTAAAGCTATATTACGGCGATAATAGTTATTTTCATATGGCTTCAGGTGAACAGGGAACAACCGCAACGATTGTCATTCCATACGAAATATGAACCAGTACATGAGAGCGGGTGGAAGCAGGAAGTTACTGTTCACACCTAGGCAAAGTATATCCTATGATTTCGACAAATGATATCCGATCAGGAGTATTTGCATTCGTCGGTACTTTGGCTCCGTATTTTGGAGCCTTATGTACCGCTACGTAATGCAACTAAGCGAAAGCGTCTCCGAATCGGATACATTTGTCGAAATTATAACATGGTATCCATGGCGGGTGTGAACAGTAACAGTAGGGAAACTATGGAGGATCGGAGGAGTTCTATGCGTATTGTCATTGTAGAAGATGAACCGAAAACAAAAGAAGGCTTGATCAAGATGATCAATAAATTTACGGATTATGAGATATGCGGCATTGCTTCCGACGGATTGGAAGGAATTAAGCGGATCAAAGAGTTGAAACCGGATTTGATCATTTCAGATATACAAATGCCCAGAATGGACGGGTTAACGATGCTTGGGCAGTTGGAACAGGAAGGCATTTCCTACTATGCGCTGATTCTAACCGGTTATTCGTCTTTTGATTATGCCCGAACGGCACTCCATCTGGGGGTGGTGGATTATGTATTAAAGCCGGTCGATATTGAGAATTTTATATCCGTACTAAGGAAAACGGAGGCAAAGATTTTAAAAGAAAAATCCGAGAAAATTAATCCGGCACAGCTGATCTGGAGCTTACTTACTTGTGAACCGGACAGGAAAGAGCAGTTTATACATCAGCTTTCGGAGCAATTGGGGGTAAATGACAGAACGGAAATCACTTTATTTTTGGTAAAGCCGGACAGCCTTGATCAGGAAACAGCGGGTGAAATGACGCACTGTATGAAGGATAAGTTAAACTCCCTGGGTGTAATGAATTTCCATGTGATCCAGTTATCTTTTTCATATGGAATTCTGGTAATGATCGTCGATACGGAAAAAGATAAGTTTTTAAAGAAGATGTTCTCTATACATATTTTACCTTGCCTGAATGAGATCGGCAGCTGCTATTGCAGCTATGCTACCATATGGGGATTGGCCGGGCTGGAGAATGCCATTGCAAATCTGAAAAGTCTTTTGTCTTATACCTTTGTTTATGGCAGTGAGGTTGTTCTGGATCAACAGATGGTGGAACAACTGGAATTTGATCAAATCCGTTATCCGGAGGATTTGGAAAACCGTATCCGCAAGGAAATTATGAACGGAAATTATGAGAAAGCATTAAGAACAAGCGATAAATTTAAAAAACTGATTATTGAAAGTAAGGGCAGGCCGGAGCTGATCAGGGAATATACGGCAAGATTTTCTTCCGGTATTTATAATATGGCGAAGGAGTACGATACTCAGTCGGAGCCTCTGCTGATCTTTCATTATTTTATTAATAACATGATTGAAAGTAAAACAAAAGATGATCTAATATTAAATTATGAGAAAATTGTAAATACCATCCTTAGCGGTACCGATACGGAGATGGATGTTGATAATTCCATTGTTTTGAAGGTGATTAATTATATCCGGGACAATTACAGCAAGGACATCACATTATCGGAGGCTGCCGATCTCGTGGGGGTAACTCCGGAATATTTAAGTAAGCTGTTTAACCAGAAAATTAATATCAATTTTGTTGTATTTTTAAGGAATTTCCGGATCAGTATCGCGAAGCGTATGATTCTTTCCGGAAAATATCAGATTCAGGAGGTTGCCGAGCAGGTCGGGTTTAAGGATCCGAAGTATTTTAGCAAGGTATTTAAATCCGTCTGCGGCATTTCGCCATCCGAGTATAAGAAGGTAGTGTGAACTAAAAACCAGTTCACACGGGAAGAACTGCGAAGTTCGCACAGTG
>ENA-UOOK01004836-UOOK01004836.1-fermentation-metagenome-genome-assembly--contig:-NODE-4836-length-14058-cov-4.894594_pt1 | contig 14058 bp, 15 predicted proteins | sample MGYA00245777_ERZ724023 | MGnify/ENA primary metagenome ERZ724023 (study PRJEB28704, sample SAMN03018312) | fermentation metagenome | biome: anthropogenic terrestrial biome; feature: soil; material... | reverse complement strand
GCTGCCGTCTAATAAGACCTTAACGCCTTCTTTTTCAAAAATATCTGCAATAGTCATAATTCACCTGCTCTATAAAATCTACGAACACGTCTCAGCCGGTTTTAATCAAATCGGCATAAAGACCTCCTCGTTTATATAATTCGACTACCCGGCTTCTCCTCCTCGGCTTCGTTTAATTCTTACCCTTACCGCTGCTTAAGTTGGTAATGACCGCCGGCAAATGTCTCTTTCCTAATCTCCGATCGGAACCGCCATTTATTGTCAGTCCTGATATAATAAATTTTACCTTTCATAGTAGGCAACACTTTTTTGGTCGCCCAATAATAACCATGATCCATACCATAGGTCCCGGGTTCGGCGGGCCGCAAATATAAAGTCTTGAACCGGACCGATATGAACAATGATTATTTGTGCCTTATTCATGAACCCAGCTCCTTTACAATCAGAAGATTTTATCTTGATATTTTTCTGGTTTATATGATTTATGCGCCTTAAGGAATTGCATGATTTCACTTATTTTAAATCTGACCTATGCAATTCCCTCACATGGAACCAGTAAACACCCCCGCCTCTTGCTTGTTAACACTTGTCTCAGGAACAGTTGTCATTCCTGCCTAAATATCGTGTTTTTTTATTTAAATTTACTCTTAACCTTTTTTACTAATTTCTCACGATCTTCATCACTGAGCTCATCATTAGAACAGCTCACCAATTCAATAACCGAAATATCACTAGCTTCTGCCAATATACGATTGTTCTGTTCCAGTTTCCGGGTGGCAATTAAAAAACGTTTAGTATAAACGCCTAAAGTCTCTCGTCTCGTAGCTGAGTGCAGTTGATCTATTTTAGTTTTATTAGGGTTACCAGTCGTAACTTCAGCAACTCCTACCTGATTCTCAAAGCGTATAACTAAATCTAGCTCAGTATTAGTTCCAAAACTAACATTTGGCTCAATCTCTGAAACATATGGTCTAAGGGCTTCTAGCACGTTTTGCTCAAATAAGTTCTCGTCCCTTTTTCGTTTGCCATAACTACCAATATGGATTCTTAGATACTCATCAATAGTAAGCGCTTCTTCAATGATCTCAGTTCCTAATAACAATAACTCACTATTTTCAAATTGATACTGATATAACTTGCTTTGACTTTTTTCGCTTTGCAAATATACAATCTTAGATTCAAATTCCTGAGCTACTTGAATCGCCGCATAGGACATTATTTTTGTGCCGCCAGTCACATTAACAATAATCTCCGCTTGATAAGTTATGTTTGATAGTTGTTCTTTCAAACGTTCTTTTATATCGACGATATTGTATGGATCGACCGGTAGAATAGATACGTTCATCTCATTTTCTAACACTTTTCTCAGTTTTTCACTCACAGGTTTTGTTTTTTCAGAACCAACCAGAATAACCTGATTGGGTCGATAATGCCTAATAGGAAGCATATTAGGAACAGGTTGTTCGCCAACTAAACAAACCTTTACTCTTTTCACCTTATCACCCCCTTCGTTTTTCCCTGCCATTTATCTCAATTTCCGGGCCGCCTCCCGTATGCCTTGCAGATTTATAATCTCAGCAACTTCGAAGCGGGACGGTACTACATCTGACACGGGACGCAACCGCAACACCGAAGGAAAATAACCCATCCGTCCGTGCAAGTGAGCAAGCATCACGGCGCTACTGAAGTTCAGCGCGGGAAGGTTAATGATTAACGCCAGGGTCTGCCAGTCACTAATTGAAAAGCCGGTTGATTCCAACATCTCCTCAATCTGCGGTGATAACGAGTTATTAGGATCTATCTGGCTGGATACTTCAATTACTTCTTCCACGTCTTGGTTAGTAATTGCCGCTATCTGTTGCAATTGTTCCGTTGTTAAAGGGTGTGAAAAGTTAACGATCTTCATTATTATCTTCCTCCATCAGGACGAAATAAGGGGCAAATTCGGCAATCAATACACTGCGATCCACCATGGTTTCTTTAATGCTTGTTTTTCGCATCTTTATACCTCATTCTATCCAGAAATTGCAATTATCGCCAGGGATTTTATTACTAGTAAAACTAGTAATAAAATACTATCTAACTAGCTCCCCACACCCAAACCCCATACTATTCTTCGATCCCAGTCCCGCGTCCAGAGCCAACTGAAGCAGAGGCTTAGGCCCTTTAAGCTCAAAGGGAGCGGAATACCCTTTAATCACAATTCCTTTATAGCGCATCACATGTAACCTCGGCTGACGTAGAGACTTGATATCAACACTACCCTCGGGGGCATTTTTATCATATAAAGCCTCGTATTTGTTTCGGAGGTTCTCATTAATTAATCGAGTAAACTCACTCTCTCCGGGTTGAAAATAACAGGTGTACTTTGTCCCTTCAGGTTTAAATAATGTGCTGTAGACAACAACCGGCGAAAGAAGTCTCATCTTCAAAGTTTCGCCGTTGACCCCAGGGTTTTCCACGCGGACACTCTCTACCCGAAGGTAATTCTTTTCTAGTTGAAAGGCTTCTTTAGCGAGGAGACCATTAATTAAAGACTGACAAAACTCATTTACCGGTGAAGAAACTACTAGTTTTACTGGTGGTTTAAAGGCAATTGTATCCTTGTTTATTTGAAACCTGCCCATAAGCCGAGAAAAAGTAAAAAGCTTAAACTTTCTGCCTCCGCTTTCATACCCTTGCTCATGAAGGAAACTAGCAAAATCTTGATCTAAAGATCTATAAAGCGCAGACTGGATAAAATAATTATATTGTATAGGTAAAACAAGTTCTTTATTTGAATCGGTTACCAGCTCTACATAAAAGCGCAATCATTTTTCCCCCTTTTTACATAACATTTTATCACACCCTTGTGCCAACTGTATGTCACCGGAACACCAGTTCGGGTTAGATTATTTCATGGTTTTGCTACAGGCTTTTTTCTCTTCCTCTGAAAACTCTCTTCCCGCTCCAAGATACCGTCTTAATCCGGCAGTCATCGTCCGGATCACCATCTTTCTCAGTTCAGGTGGCTCCAACACTTCTGCTTCATCCCCAAAAGAGAGAAGCCAACGGAGCACCGAGCCCTGACCGCTGGCTCGCGCGGTAAAGATGAGGGCGCCATCCGGTTCTTCTTCAATTTGCTGAGAAGGGTGAAAAGTGGTCTCTTTAATAAAACGGGCGGCATCGCCGAGAAAACGGACTTTAAAGGTAAACTCCTCACCCCGTTCCATTTGCCAGGCTGCCCCCATATATTTTTCGAAATCAAAACTGGTGGGAGGGATAAACTTATCGTCTGTGACGACTAACTTCCTAATGCGATCGACTCGAAAGAGGAGGGTATCACGACGTTGATGGCAATAAGCCACTAGATACCAGAAACCATCTTTAAAGACGAGCTGATATGGTTCTACCGCTCTTGACGTTAACTCATCCCGAGAAAAGCTGTAATAATTAATTTGGAGGAGAATATTATTCCTAATAGCCTCGTTTAGCTGCTTAAACAGTTTCTCTTTTCCTGAGTAATCGACCGCCGGCGTAACTGCTATTTCTACCCGTTCGTTGATATTTTCTATCTCGTTACTGAGTTTTTTGGGCAGAAGGGCAAGAAGTTTCTCTTTGACCCGGTTGGGTGTTTTGATTAAACCTTTCTGTTGTTCGATTAGTTTTAGGCCATAGATAAGCGCCAAAGCTTCTTCCAAGGTAAAAGAGATATTTTTAAGCATTGAACCTTCCATTAATCTGTACCCGCTCCCGGGTTCGTTATAAATCGGCACGCCTCCATCTTGAAGTGTCCGTAAATCACGATAGCATTGCCTTTTACTGATCTCGCAGCGGCGAGCGATTTCTGCGGCCGAAAGTCCGGGAACTGTTTGGATGATAAAAAACATCTCAAAAAGTCTAGGTAAACGGTCGCCTCGGGCCATCTTTTTCACTCCTTGCCCTGTATTAGGATCTCACTTTTCGCACCCCCCATATCTAGCCGGGCTTTTCTTTATCATCCGGTTTAATGAAACTGATTTAGCTTGACCTTCGTCTAAAAGGTGGGAAAGTGAGCTCCTACTTGGCTTTTGGTAAAGAAACAAACGATCAGTCTTAAAATTACTGGCTTTTTTGTTAAGATAATTTATAATTCGCGTTAATCTCTAGTAAAACCTCCTTTTTCTGCTTCTATTATCAATTAATGTTTTTAGTTGTCATAACCTTTATAAGCCTCCTCTATGGATAAAATGTTAATATTCGACAAAAATATAGAACTATTAGTTCTATTTCTCTAAAGTTTCGACAACTCGCTACCGAATTAAGTAGTATATCAAGAAAAAAGAATGGTGAGTGGAAATGCGTTCTCTATTAGAAACCCGCAGGATAATTAGGGATTACAAATTAAGGTTAGAAATGCTATTGGAAAAGAGCAATGGAGAAATCACGCCAGAAGCTGTTGCTTTCAGCCGTGTGTTAGACACGATCATCGGAGAATACCAACTGAGGAATAGAACTACTATGAAAATAAAATAACTGCCCTTAGCGGCAGTTATTTTATTTTCATTCTTTCAGAAGAAGGGACAATTACCTTCTTGTCGAAATAAATATTGGTTATTGAGAATTAGTAATTAAAGTTTTCAAACTTCCTTAGTACTATACCCAGAAAATGCCTTCGATGCTTGTCGACTCACCCGGCTTTAATTTTCATCCTACAGGATAGCCGGTCGACTCACCCGGTTTTTGATTTAAAATCACTTCGTGATTACAGAGGTCACCGGCATGAGCGACTAGGTAGCCGGCGTGAGCGACTGCTTAGTAAAAAAAGTAGTTAGCGCAGAACGAAAGAACGGTGAACATAATGCAGATTCTACCAGCTCTGCCCTGGATTATCAAAGTCCTCGGTTCTCTGGCTATTATTCTAATCGTCAATAGTCTTCTTAAAAACCTTACGATCTCCGTAGTTTTAGGAACCTTAACTCTGGCGCTCCTCTCTGGCCACTCCCTGACAACTGTCTTCTCGATTGTAAGCAATTGCTTGTTTTCTGTAAATCATCTTTCGTTAATGATTGCCGTTGCTCAGATTTACTGGCTAAGTAGCCAATGGGCTAAAACCGGTATGATGCAGGAGCTGGTCGTTCTGATTCAGAGTAGACTATCTCCCCGCGCCTCGATCGCTATTCTTCCGGCGGTTCTTGGTTTCCTTCCGGTTCCCGGAGGTGCTCTCTTCTCCGCTCCTTTGGTTGATAGCTGCGACCGTGAAGGCCGGATCGACCCCACCCTAAAATCCGTGGTTAATTATTGGTTTCGCCATGTCTGGGAATTCTGGTGTCCTTTATACCCCGGTATTCTACTGGCGATGGAAATCACCGGACTAACCATCCTCCAGGTTATGCTCGTGGGTTTACCTTTAAGCTTCTCCGCTATTCTTGCGGGCTACCTCTTTTTTCTGCGGGAAATTCCTGGGGGTAAACTCCCGACTCAATCACCGACAAACGGTTTTCTAAAACAGTTTTTGCTTCTCACCTCACCAATTATAATTGTCATCGGAATTCAGACGGTTCTCCCGATCTTTTTCTCGGGAATCACCGAGTTTAATAAGTATCTGCCCATTAGTATAGGGATTATTATGGCTTACCTGTTCTTGCAGATCCTCAAGCCTCTTACCCTTGCTACTTGGCGTGAGATCTTCGGGCAGAAGAAAATTTTTTCTCTCTTATTGCTTATCTCCATGATCATGGTCTATGTTGCTTTTATTGAAGCTAAACTTCCTAATGGAACTCCGTTAGTAACCATGATCAGTGAAGAGCTTTCTTCTTTTGGGATTCCAATTACGGTAATGGCCATGCTGATTCCCTTTGTGAGCGCGATCACCTCTGGGTTATCGCTCGGCTTTGTCGGCCCGAGTTTTCCTATTATTTTCAGCATGCTAGGACCAAACCCCAGTTTACCACAATTGCTCTCAACACTGGTTTTAGCTTATGGTTTTGGTTTGATGGGAGTAATGCTCTCCCCTGTTCATGTCTGCCTGATTGTTTCCAATGAATTTTTCGAGGCCAAACTAACGCCAACGCTCACCCGGCTCTTAAAACCAGCCTTTTTCGTTATTCTCTATACCATCGCTTTTCATTTTCTTATTTCTCTCTTTCCTGGATGAAGATAATTACCTGATGCGAAGAATGAACAAGGGGCGTCCCAAAGTTGGCGGAGCGCTCCTTTTTTTAACAGGAAACTACTAGCGTGAACCTCGTCTTCTGGCCACCCGCAGTCGATCGGCCCGCCTTCCCTTGGCCTGTTTCCGCGCTTCCCATTCTTCTTCCTCTTTAACCCAGTTAAGCTCTTGCGCATGACCGATGATCTCATTCACCCCTGCTAACAGCACTACGGTCTCCCCAGGGTTAACTTTGGTGTAAGGGGAACCATCCTCCCCGCGAAAGACCGTCTCCACATAATCCTTGGCAAAATCGGATTCTCGAAGCCAACGACGGACATATGATTTGATCACCGGAAAAAATTCGCTATGCTTGCCTTGTCCATGAATGATTCTCACAATCTTCTCCCCGTATTGATAAGCGCTGACCATTCTTTGTTCTAGTTGAATTTTTGCTTCTTCGAGACTAAGACCATGTAGATCAATGTTTTCCATTCTAATCCCCTCTCCTTGTCGCTGATCTCATTATACAATAAACTTCGCGCAGTAGGTATTTTCTCTCATAAAAAAATAACCGGTTTTTAACACCGGTCACAGAATAGATTCTGCGTTTGCTATCTACCTGATTTGCGCTCAAAGTTTTAAAGATGAGGTAAGAGTGAGAGTTCTCTTTCTTCTTGAAACAGCCTAATTAAGTTCCGCTCTTCTAAAACTCGCTCCCGGTTCTTAAAGCCTAGGAGTTTATGAATTCGCTCCCAAATTTGACTAAAATCATTTGCTTCTGGTGAACGCGGTCGCGATAAGGTGTTTTTGATTACCTCTTTTACTCTTCCTGGGTTAGCCTCGAAGACAATAATCTGATCGCCCAGGATGATCGCTTCTTCAATATTATGAGTGACAAAGATGATCGTCACTTTAGTTTCCTTCCAAATTCGGATCAACTCTTCCTGTAAAGTAGAGCGGGTCATCGCATCTAAACTCCCAAACGGTTCATCCATGAGCAGGATACGCGGTTGGACGGAGAGCGCCCGCGCGATCGCCACCCGTTGTTTCATTCCTCCCGACAATTGATGCGGATATAAATCCTCAAAACCGGCCAGTCCGACCATCTTCAGATAGTGTTTGGCAATTTCCTTTCTCTCCTTGGCAGTGGCAATCATCTTAGTAACCTTTAAGGCAAAAACAATATTTCCCAGTACTGTATACCAAGGAAACAACTGTTCGAAATCTTGAAACACCATCATCCGGTCAATACCCGGACCTTTGATCTCGTTACTCCTAAGTTTCACCCGACCGTTGGTCGGTTTTTCAAAACCGGCAATGCAGCGTAGCAGTGTGGATTTGCCACAACCGGAAGGTCCGATTATATTGATAAATTCACCGGTTTTAACTTGTAGATTGATCCGTTCGAGAGCATTAATCCGCCGCTCTCCCAGATAGTAAGTCTTATCAAGGTTTTCAATCACTAGTTCTTCATTGTTAGATACCAAGTAATCAACCCCCTACTCTGAGGTCATGCCCCAACGTCTTATCGTACGAACTTCCACCCATTCGAAACAGAGACGTTCTACTAATAAGCCTACGAGAATAATGACGATCATCCCCCCAAAAACACTGGGAATCTCCATAAAAAACCGTTTCTTATAGATAAACCATCCTAATCCTCCTTCACCACCGGACGCCCCAAAAACCATTTCCGCAGCTACTGAAGCTTGCCAAGCTCGAGCCCAAGCTACCCGCAGCCCGGTCAGAATATAGGGAAAAGCGCCGGGTAAGAGGATGAAGCGGATTAGGGCGATCCCTTTAAGCCCCAGATTTCTTCCTGCTTCCATCTGGGTAGCAGGAACCGAACGCAAGCCGGTATGAAGGTTAGTAATCAGGGGCCAGATCGAGGAGAACCAAATGACGGCAATAATCGATTGCGGTCCGGTTCCCAGCCATAAAATAATAATCGGGAGGACGGCAATTCCGGGAAGAGGATGCAGAACAGCCATTAAGGCTTGCACCCAATCGGAGATGATAGGGGAGATGAGCGCTGAAGTTGCGGTCACCGCTGCGGTCACCACTGCCAAACCCAGACCTGCACCGATTAGATACAGAGAAAAGAGTAACCTTCCCCCAATCTCACCATTTACAAGTTCGGTGAGCAGATTCACAAAGACGCTGCTTAAACTGGGGAAAAGCAGAACGGGGAACCATTGGGCGCGGGCCACCAGTTCCCAGAGGATCATCACTCCGACAATAAATAGCCCTTGGTTTAGTGTTTTATTCATAGATTTTTTCTTGAGCTTGGTAACTTTCATTAAAAGTCCTCCCTTTATGCCGCTAACTCTTAATTAGAGAGATAAATGCATCTTTCATCGTTTAGTTTTAACCACCCTCTGGAACCGAGGGTATTGTATTAAACAAACTTTGAGGCTGATGTTATTTCTTTATTTATATTGGATCTTTTCGATCTCTGAACGTCCGCCGGCCCGGCTGCCCACGAAAGCCAGTACATTTTCGAAAGCGATCTCTTCCATCTGCTGAGGCGCCTTTTTGATGTAGCCGGCTTTCTGCATAAATTCGGCGAAGCCCATTAACCCATAAGGAGCCGTCGTATAATTCATTCCTTCCCAAGAAAGATACGTCATCGTTTTTTCCGGCGTTAACTTAAATTCCGGCGCTAGCAGGTTGGCGGCCGCCTTTTTATTGGCATTGATCCAGGCCATCGCCTCGCTGATCGCATTGACAAAACTACTGTAAACTACAGGTCGACGGTCATGGAAGCGCTCGGAAGCAACCCCCACGTTGAAGCTAAAGGGATGACCAAAGATGGTGATGTCATCGACTACTAAATGAAATCCGGGTTGCGATAATTCTTCAAACAGATAGGGAGGGGTAGTAAAATGCGCTTTGATTCCTTTTTTGGAGATCAGGGCGGCGGCTGCATCCGGATGGGGCATGGCGACAATGTTGTTGTCAAGAGCGGTAGCCGAACCCAATTCTTTTTCCGCAGCCATCGCCAGCAAAATATGTTGAACACTTCCCGGGGATGGCACGGCGATTTTATCTCCTGCTTTGAAATCTTTCAGACTTTTAATATTGGGATCATAAGTAACAAGTCCTACCGGAACTACCACGAAACCAATAGCTGCTTTCCATTGGCATCCTTTATCCCAGCCAATCAGAAAAGGGGGAATGCCCATGAAGCCGACATCAACTTCTCCGGAGATTAAAGCCTCCCGAACGGCTCCACCTGAACCATACTCTTTCCAAACCGGTTTTAACCCGTATTTTTCAAAAATCTTTCTTGATTGCGCAACCATCAATGGAGCATAGACGAGACCAAACTGCCCGGCAATTTTGATCTCCTCAACCGGAGCAGAGTGAATTCGTGGCGCAAACGACCATCCGGTTACTAAGACCAGGCATAACAGGACCCAGAACATTTTCTTCATTAACCTATGACCTCCCATCCTTTTTTGGCAGATAACCCCGGCGCCGAAGGGCCGATCTCATAATGCTAAAATATGAAAAAACCCGCCTCGATGTGCGGGTTTTTGTATACAAAAGAATATTTCAAATATTCCCATCAATCAACGGGACTGACGGTCGCCAGTCCCGGTATTACTTGCCAAAAGCTTCTTTAACTTTATTAATAAATCCTTTTTCCGGCGGGGAAACCTGCTCTCCGAAGGCCTCGGCTAATTGCCGGACCGCTTCCCGTTGCGCCGGAGTCATTTTGGTGGGAACCTCGATCTTGACCCGAACTAATAAGTCACCGCGACCGCTACCTCGAAGGTGAGGAATGCCTTTTCCTCGTAACTTAAATAAAGTTCCCGGTTGCGTGCCCTCGGGAATTCTTAATTCGGCAGGACTCTCTAAAGTGGGGACTTCCACTGTTCCGCCTAACGTAGCCTGGGCATAACTAATGGCCCTTTCTAAAATCAGATCATCACCTGTCCGTTGAAACAGGGGATGGGGTTTCACAGAAAGATAGACATAGAGATCTCCTGCCGGACCCCCCCGTTCTCCTGCTTCTCCTTCCCCGGACACTCTGAGACGGTGCCCAGTATCAACGCCCGCAGGAATTGTAATCTTGATCTCCCGAACCCGTCTTAATCTACCCCGCCCGGCACATTCCGGACAGGGAGTTTCAATAGTTTTACCTTCCCCCTGACAACGATCACAGGTTCTGACCGTTGAAAAACGGCCAAAGGCGGTGTTTTGCACCATCTGAACTTGCCCGGCGCCGTGACAGTTGGGGCAGGTTTTGATCGGTGTGCCCGGTTTTGCTCTGTTGCCATGACAGGTAGGACACAGCTCAATACGGGGAACGCGAATCGTTGTCTCTTGGCCAAAGGCGGCCGCTTCAAAATCAATCCTTAAATCATAACGCAGATCCGCGCCCCGCTCCGGACCCGTGTTTCTCCGGCGACCGCTTCCCCCAAAGAACATATCAAAAATATCGCCAAAACCTTCAAAACCTCCGAAACCACCGGCGCCAGCCCCGCCAAAGTTGGGATCCGTCCCGGCATGGCCGAAACGATCATAAGCCGCCCTTTTTTGCTGGTCACTAAGGACTTCATAGGCCTCGTTAATCTCTTTAAATTTCTCTTCAGCTTTGGGGTCATCTTTATTAACATCCGGATGGTATTGTCGGGCTAAACGTCGAAAAGCTTTTTTGATCTCTTCGTCGTTTGCCTCTTTTGGCACCCCTAAAACTTCATAATAATCTCTTTTTGCCATGGTCAACCACTCTTCCCATTTAAATACAGCTCGTCACTCGTGTTCGATAATTTCCTTTACGACTTTAGGTCCCAAAATCCGGCAAATACCACTCATAGCTGTCACAATTTTCATCCTTTCACTTGCTCCAGCCTACTCGGGTGGGCGATTGCCTACTTTTCGTCCTTAACCTCATAATCGGCATCAACGGTCGGCCCTTCCTCGCCATGAGGCGCTTGCTGTTCAGACTGCCCGGCTCCTGCTTGGGCTGTCTGCTGATAGAGGGTCGCAGACAGCTCATGCAGCACCTTCTCCAGGCTCTCTTTTTTCTCGCGAATAAGAGTATAATCCTCTCCTTTTAAGGCTGAAGCAAGCTCTTCCTTCGCTTTATTGGCCTTATCAACCTGCTCGGCCGCGACCTTATCTCCCAGCTCTTTTAAGGTCTTCTCTACGGAATAAACTAAGCTGTCCGCCTCATTCCTTAATTCCACTTGTTCTTTCCGTTTTTTATCTTCCTCAGCGTGCGACTCCGCTTCTTTCATCATCCGCTCGATCTGCTCCTCTTTCAACCCACCGGAACTGGTAATAGTCACCTTTTGCTCTTTACCGGTGCCTAAATCTTTAGCGGAAACATGGACAATCCCGTTAGCATCAATATCAAAGGCTACTTCAATCTGAGGTACCCCGCGCGGCGCCGGCAGGATCCCATCCAACTTGAATTGTCCGAGGGTGACATTATCAGCGGCAAATTGTCTCTCTCCTTGGAGCACATGGATATCAACGGCCGGCTGATTATCTGCTGCTGTAGAGAAAATTTGTTTCTTCGAAGTCGGAATCGTGGTATTGCGCTCGATAATCCTGGTAAAAATACCGCCCAAGGTTTCTATTCCCAGGGAAAGAGGGGTGACATCCAATAAGACGATATCTTTTACTTCACCCGTTAAGACGCCGGCTTGAATCGCGGCGCCCACGGCTACCACTTCATCAGGGTTCACGCCTTTAAAAGGCTCTTTTCCGGTGAGCTTCTTCACTAACTCGTGAATAGCCGGAATTCTAGTCGACCCCCCGACCAGAATTACTTTATCAACCTGTCCCAGCTCTAAACCGGCATCAGCTAAAGCTCGTTTCGTTGGTCCGGCGGTCGCTTCAATTAAATCAGCGGTTAATTCCTCAAATTTTGCTCTGGTTAAATTCATATCTAAGTGTACAGGCTGACCGTCTACAGCTGTAATAAACGGTAAGTTAATATTGGTGGTGACCACTCCGGAGAGTTCGATCTTCGCTTTTTCTGCCGCTTCTTTCAATCTTTGCATGGCCATCCGGTCTTTAGCCAAATCGACTCCGTGTTCATTACGGAAGTTAGTAACCATCCATTTGATGATGCGTTCATCAAAATCATCGCCGCCCAGCCGGTTATTACCACTGGTGGCTTTCACTTCAAAAACACCATCGCCCAGTTCCAAAATGGAAACATCAAAGGTTCCTCCGCCAAAGTCAAAGACCAAGATCGTATGGGCGTCGCTCTTATCGAGGCCATAAGCTAAGGCGGCAGCAGTCGGTTCATTAACGATCCGGAGAACTTCCAGCCCGGCAATTGCGCCCGCATCTTTAGTCGCTTGACGCTGGGCGTCAGTAAAATAGGCAGGTACTGTAATAACCGCCTTCTCAACCTTTTCGCCCAGATAAGCCTCGGCATCGGTCTTTAGTTTTCTTAAAATCATCGCGGACATTTCCGGGGCAGTATAATTTTTACTGTCGATGTTAACCTTATAATCAGTGCCCATATGCCGCTTAATGGAGACGATCGTCCGGTCGGGATTAGCCACCGCTTGCCTTTTTGCCAACTGACCAACTAAACGCTCATCATTTTTGGAAAAACCAACTACCGAGGGGATGGTTCTCCCCCCTTCAGCGCTGGGGATAATAACTGCTTCGCCACCTTCCATCACCGCCGCACATGAGTTTGTAGTTCCTAAATCAATCCCAATCACTTTACTCATTATCTTTTACCTCCTACTATAATAAAGATTTTTCAATATTGATCACAGAGTAACACCTATCCCTCGAGCCGGTTAATCTTATTCTTTCTCCTGAGCGGACACTGAATCCGGATCATTAGCCGCTACTTTTACCAGGCTGGGCCGGAGCGTTTTCTCTTTGAATAAGTAACCTTTTTTTAACTCCTCCAAAATGGTGTTCTCCGGCTGAGAGGATGGTTCTCGGAGCACCGCTTCATGGACCTGTGGATTAAACATTTCGCCTGTAGCAGGAATAGGGGCAAGTCCTTCATTGGCTAATACTTCTTGTAATTGACGAAAGATCATTTCTACGCCTTCGCGCCATTTCTCGATTTCCCCTGTTGTTCCGAGCGCTCGTTCCAAATTATCCAGTACCGGGAGGAGAACTAAGACTAACTCCTCTTTTCCATTCTGCGCGGCCTGGAGAAATTCTTCCCGGGAACGCCGCCGATAATTTTCAAAATCCGCTCGTAAGCGCAGATAACTCTGGAGATACTCTTCCTTCTCTTGCTCCAGTTCTGCGTTCTTAGCGTGCAGGGATTGAGTATCAACCTTTTGTTCATCATTTTCTAGCTTAGTTTGAGCTTCTTCCTCTGGCCCTTCCATGGTCTCTTCTTTGTTAAGCTCCTGTTTGATCTCTTCCTCTTCTCTTACTTTACTATTTTCCACCAACCCATAACCACCTCCGTATAAATTAAAAGGAGAAGGCCTCGGCAAGGAATCCTTCCGCTGCCTCAGCCTATTAGTATTGTTACCCCTCATTTACATTTTTTTCTCTGACAAAATCTCGCTGAGGTATTGAGCAATAAAATCCACCACCGCTACCACATGGGAATAATCCATTCTGGTCGGACCAAGAACACCAATCGTCCCCACCGCCCTGCCCTTCATGTTATAGGTAGCTGTAATAATACTACATTCCTGGGCGGCCTCTTCTTGGTTTTCCTCCCCGATTGAAATCCGAAGACCATGACGGCTGGAGGAATCAGTAAGCATTTTGTACAATCTTTCTTCCTCTTCCATCATGCCCATTAATGGTTTGAACTTTTCAATCTCTTTAAACTCCGGGTGTTCTAAGATATTAATAACCCCATCTAAATAGATTCGTTCTTTATCTCTGGTCTCCAGAGTTTTCAGAAGTAAGCAAATCGCTTTATGAAAAAAGCTGTCATAGGCTTCCATCTCTTCCCGTAATTCAGTAAGGACTGACGATTTTAGATT
>ENA-UOOK01004835-UOOK01004835.1-fermentation-metagenome-genome-assembly--contig:-NODE-4835-length-14059-cov-7.727149_pt1 | contig 14059 bp, 11 predicted proteins | sample MGYA00245777_ERZ724023 | MGnify/ENA primary metagenome ERZ724023 (study PRJEB28704, sample SAMN03018312) | fermentation metagenome | biome: anthropogenic terrestrial biome; feature: soil; material... | reverse complement strand
AAATGTTTTTTTGTGCTTGAATCTTTATTATGTATGTTGTATAATATTGGATATCTCTATGATGCGTACTAGTCGTGAACTAAATAAGTTGAACTTAATTTTGCTTATGCTGCGACGAGCAATAAAGGATGCTGGAATGCACCACCAAGAGCAACCCCAGATTCAACAGATGGGATAGGTGCTTTTGCAGAGGTACAGTATTAGGAAAATGTTCAACTTATATAGTCTAAAATATTGATGTATTTTGAAATCAAGGTTTAAGATATAAGACAGAACAATATTAGCAGAAAAAGGCGGTGTAGGTGAGGTTCTCGTCTCATGATTAATGTTAAGAGTTACTGAACCCTGATGCTTATGAACAATGTAGATGCATTGAATATATTCCACCCTGTTGTTAAGGAATGGTTTATTAAAAACATTGGCATTCCAAGTCTTCCACAGGTTGAGGGCTGGCCACAGATTCAAGCAGGAAAAAATGTATTGATTTCTGCCCCTACAGGCACCGGCAAAACTCTTGCTGCTTTTCTGGAGAGTATAAACCGTCTGCTTGAAATGGGTATTCGTAATGAAATGCCCGATGGTGTTTTCATTTTATATGTATCACCATTAAAAGCTCTAAATAACGACATTTATAAAAATCTCGAAATGCCTTTAAACGGCATACGCTGCCTGTTTGAAGAACAAGGCGGAGTGTTCCCCAATATTCGCAAGGCAGTACGCACCGGTGACACAACCACCTATGAGAGGAACCAAATTCTTAAGAAGCCACCTCATATCCTGATTACCACTCCTGAATCATTGTTTTTAATGCTAACCTCTCCAAAATCAAGAGATATCCTAAAGAATGTCCGCTATTTAATTGTGGATGAAATGCATACTATGCTAAGCACCAAAAGAGGTGTCCATTTAGCTCTTTCAATAGAATGTCTTGAGGCTCTGACTGAAAACAGTCTCACCCGCATAGGTCTGAGTGCAACTGTTAATCCTATAGAAACCGCTGCCAGATTTTTAGGTGGGTTATCACGTGAAGATAAAGGCTATATAGAACGCCCTGTTGAAATGATAGCCCCTGCCATAGAAAGAGATAAAGATATTAAAATTCATGCTCCTGTGTATGATTTTCGCATATTGGAGCAAGGCTCTGTCTGGCCTGACATTTATGATGCTCTTGTGAGAATTATTCCTGAACATCAATCAACCCTGGTTTTTGTTAATAATCGCACAACAGCAGAAAGAGTGGCAGCAAATGTAAACAGTATTGCCGGAAAAGAAATTTGTCTCCCTCACCATGGCAGTATTTCAAAAAGCAGCAGGCTAGTGGTGGAAAATAGCTTTAAGGCGGGTGAATTACGCTGCATTGTTGCCACCTCCACTCTTGAGCTTGGAATTGATGTGGGCAGCGTGGATTTCATAATTCAGATATCAGCTCCTCCATCAATATCAAGCGGTCTTCAGCGTTTGGGGCGGTCAGGGCACAGGCTCACAGCAACCAGCAAGGGCATAATCATCCCAAAGAGTAGGGGTGATTTATTGAAGGCTTATTACATTGCTAAAGAAATGCTAAACGGTAATATTGAAAAAGAACGCATTCCGTTTAATTGCCTCGACATCCTCTCCCAGCATATTGTTTCCATGAGCTGTAATGCAAAATGGCAGGAAAATGACATGCTTGAACTGTTAAAACAGTCATACTCATATAAGGATCTTAAAGAAAGCGAGTTTAAAAAGGTGTTGTCTATGCTCTCTGGAGACTATGAGCATAATGAAGACATCCCCGCAAAGCCAAGAATTGTATGGGACAGGCAGAACAAAACCATTGAGGGAAGCTCATACAGCAGAATGCTTGCAATAAGCAGCGGTGGCACCATACCTGACAGAGGAAGCTTTGGAGTTTATCTTGAGGATTACAAAACCCGCATTGGCGAACTGGATGAAGAGTTTGTCTTTGAGACCAGGATCGGTGATAGATTCATGCTGGGGAATTCCTCCTGGAGGGTTACAAAAATAGATAAAAACCGCGTGATTGTCGCACCTTGCGGCGTGGAAGGATCTAAACCGCCTTTCTGGAAAGGCGATGGAACTGGCACTTCCTATGAACAGGCTACTTCCTTCGGCAAATTCATTCAGGAGCTTACCGATAAAATAAATGATGATACCTTCATGGATTATGCAAGTAAATCATTGCTTTTGGATGAAACAGCTGCTCTTAACATTCGAAATTATTTATTAGATCAAATAGAATCTCTGGACACCGTTTCAAATGATAAACAAGTTGTTGTGGAATATACAAGCTCGTCCGAAACAGATAACAAAATAGTTATCCATGCCCATTTTGGAGGACGTGTCAACAGTGTGCTTGCAATACTATTTCAACACGCACTTAATAATAGTGTTCGCTGTAAGGCATATACAAGCTATACAAATGATGCTGTTCTTATCCACTTTTATGGTTTTTTTGACGAGCTTTCCGATATTTTTTCGATTATATCTTCAAAAAATGTTGAGCAAATTTTAATTAGTGTTTTGCCCCTTACATCCCGCTTTTCTCTTACTTTCAGGTACAACGCATATCGCGCGCTAATGATGGGAGTTAGAAAGTATGGTCAGAGGCTTCCTTTATGGATTCAACGGCTTCGCTCAGTTGATGCTCTTGAAAGCGCACAGAAGTATATGGATCATCCGCTTATAATAGAAACTATGCGAGAATGTTTAGAAAATATTTTTGATATACCTAACACCATTTCTGTGTTGAAGGATATTGAAGCGGGTAAGATTAAGGTTTTTGAGAAAAAGACCTGGTTCCCTTCACCCTTTGCCTCGGAGATTTTGTTTCAGTTCCAGCAGGAGTTTTTGTATATGGAGAAAGCACCTCACCCGGGAAATAATGATTATCCCTCAATTTCAGGTCCGGAGGCTCTGAACCTTTCATATAGAAAACCTGCTTCTGAAACAGTATTGCGTGATGATGCTGTATTAAAAATAATCGAAAACAATAATACTAAATATAAATTTGAAAAGGTTAATTCATCCAATGAGTTGCATTCGTTCTTATTGATTTACGGTGATATTGATACCAAGCTTTTTACAGGCATTTTCAAGGATTGGTCAAACGAGCTTTTACAGAACAATAGAATTGTTTTAACACCCAAAGGTCTGCCAAGATATATCGCAGTTGAAGAGATAAGTCTTTATAGCGTAGCGGAAGGTGCAGCTATTGAGCATCCTGATTTGCAGTATATAAGCAAGGATGACAACAGCTGGACTCAAGACGACGCAATCTCCAGGATATTACGAAGATATGCCAGATATAACAGCCCGTTTACTTTAGCTAATCTGGTGGAGCGTTATCCCTATACAAATGAGAAATGCGAAAAAATCCTTGCAAGATTGCGGTCAGAAGGGTATCTTATTTTTTTAGAGGAGCACAAACTTTACTATCACAGCACAATATATGATCGTGCTGCACGCCTTTCTATTAACATGGCAGCCGATGAAATAAAAACAAGAGACGCTTGTGCCTTGTCAAGCCTGCTAATAGATTGGCATAAGATAGGCTCTACTTCCGTATCATTGCAGGACAGGCTTTATGAGGTTGTTACCCAACTTGAGGGGCTCTACCTTCCTGTTGAATCATGGGAAAACATTGTTTTTCCGGCTCGAATCAATGGCTATGCGCAAAACCTACTTGATAAACTCTGTGCTTCAGGGATGGTTACATGGCGAATTTCCCCATTAGATTCAATAACGGATATAAAGCTTGCCTGGTTTAAGGTTGAAAGCATTTCTCTTGAAGAAAATGAACCTGCTTTTATGCAAGCATTAACTAATGGAGAAAATGAAGCTGCATCTAATCAGGTATTAACTAATGAGGAATGTGGAAACATCACCTCCCCGGCATTAGCTGATAAGAAGATCACAAATGTTTCTTTCCGTAAATCAGACGATGAGGATAATAAAGATACCCTTTCACAAATTTCAACAGACATGAAAAATAAAAACGTGTTCACTCCCGAATTAACTGATAATGAAAAAACAATATATATGATACTCAAACGAAAGGGAGCCTGTTTTACGCATGTTTTAACCTCCCTTTCCAACTTTTCGGCAAGCGTAGTGTTGGATATTTTAAGAGATTTGGTCTTAAAAGGGCTTGTGGTAAACGACTCTTTTCAGCCGGTTCGATATTTTCTAAACAAAAAAGTCTTTGAAGCCGGTAATTCCATGCAAAAAGCACGACACGCTGCCCGTATGGTTTCCGGGGCTGATCTGGGCAGGTGGGAGTTATCATATCCTCCTAAGAAGCTCTCTGTTCGGGATTTTATTCACCTCTGCGGCTTACGTTATGGGTTAATTACTAAAGAAATAAACAGCCTTGAGCAAAGTCCTTACACCTGGTCAGAGGTGTATGAGGTTTTAAAACTGATGGAATATGCGGGTGAAATCCATAGAGGGTATTTCTTTAAAGGTATTTCAGGTATACAGTTCATGTTCCCCGACTCATTAAAAAAACTAAGCTTGGAAAATGACAGCTACATTGTTCTTAACGCTTGTGATCCTGCCCAGCCTTATGGTCGCATTATTCCTCACAGCGAGCATAGCATGCAGTTTAGCTGCGTACCCAGTAATGCTGTTGTTTTATATAATGGAGAGCCTGTCCTTTTAATGGAGCGCCACGGCGAGAAGTTAACATTTAATGGCGACTCTAATATTCTATTAAATTCTGTTACTGCTTTCAAGAATGCTTTTCAGGAAAAAAGGCTATGGCCGGAGAAGAAAAGGATTATAATAAAAAGCTGGCCTGAGGATGAAGAGCAGAAGGTTATACTGAAATCTGCTCTCACTCAAGCTGGCTTTATATCCGAAATAGACAAGATGGTTTTATGGTGTAAAAGATCATAATCAGCTTCTGAATAGTACGGATTCCTTTTTAAACATTAATACAGACAAATATAATGTAATGCCAACATAAACTACCGAAGACAATAAAGCTAAATACAATCTGCTGTAATCAATAACTCCCCCAAGAATCATTTTTAAAGAGGATATCGTATTTAAAACCGGTACTAAAAACATATGCGTCTTTATATCGCTTGCCTGCATCATCATTGTCGCATAGGAAGGTATCATAACAACGAATATCAGCATTGATAAATATGTCTGACCTTCCTTAAAGGAACGGGCATATGTGCTGATAGCAAGCTGGATACCGGAAAACGTCATACCCATTAAAATTGTAATCGCCAATGAAAGAAGCAAAGCAACCGGTTGAAGCTGTATGCCACCAACATTTCCCATACCCATTGTAATAGATTCAGGGCTTATTATGTATGATATGATAAAACCAGCCAAGGTTGATAAGACACTGACAAATGTAAAAATATTTATTGTACAATACTTTCCTAAAAGAATTGATAATCTGCTTGCCCTTGTTGTTAAGAGTGGCTCAAGAGTCATGCGCTCTTTCTCACCTGCAACCAAATCCGTTGCTGCGGGAATCCCTCCCACTGCTACCAGCATAGCTATTAACATTGGCAGCATCATCGAGAGCATCATATTCCCCGGGTTTCCTTCTGAAACATTCACTTTTTCGTTGACAGCTGCTGTTAGCAGTGCGGTGTCCAGGCCAAGAGCTTCCAATCGTTCGTTAGTTGTTGAGATATTAAATTTTTCTATAGCTCTTTCCAATACATCAACAGAACCACCGGAGCTTGACTTGGAATTATCAAAAAAGATTTTTATGCTGAAAGGTTCTCCCCTATCCATCTTTGCCTGAAAATCCTTGTCCAGTTCAACAACAAGCTTTACATCACCGTTTTTTATAGCTGCTTCTGAGCTATCAACTGGATCTTTCAAAATAATATTATCGTTGTGCACTGCTATTTTGTTTTTAAAAAATTCCTGTGCTTCAACACTTGCACTTTCACTTGTAAATGCAACGGTAATATTTTCGGTCATTTCCTGTGTAAACTTTCTGGTCCCGCTTCCTAACACAATCATCAGCACCGGCATTAGAATTATAGGTAGCAGAATGTTAGAAAAAAGCGTCTTTTTATCTCTTGCTATATCAATTACTTCTTTTTTAAAAACGGTCCATGTGTGATTTTTCCTCATTATTTTCCACCTACCAATCTAACAAAAATCTCTTCAAGGTTGTTGCTATTGTGTTTGTCTTTAAAGTTTTGAACAGTATCTGTATCCACAAGGTTGCCTTTATGTATAATAGCAATCCGGTCGCATAATTTATCGACCTCACTCATTGTGTGGCTGGAAAATATTATGGTTTTGCCAAGCTTATGCTGCATTTTAATAAATTCCTGAATAACAAGCATGGCACTTACATCCAAACCGGCACTGGGTTCATCCAGTAAAAGAATATTTGGGTCGTGGACAATAGCCCGTGCAAATGCAGCTTTTTGGCGCATTCCCTTTGAAAGCTTACCTGCTCGTTTATCAATATAATCATTCATATCAAAAACTTCAGCAAGGTACTTTATTCTGTTGTCAATAGTGTTTTTATCCATATCGTTTAACTCACCAAAATAACTGATATTTTCTCTGACGGACAATCTGTTGTACAGACCACTTTCTCCTCCAAAAAGAATACCCAGCTCACTTCTGACTTTATCCGGCTCCTTTTTTATGTCATAGCCATTTAGTATTGCCGTACCAGAGGTTGGTTTAAGCATGGTAGCAAGCATGCGCAGAGTAGTTGTTTTTCCGGCTCCATTTTCTCCAAGAAGCCCAAAAATTTCACCCTTTGCAATCGTGACCGATAAATCATTAACGGCATTAGTAGTTCCAAAAGCTTTGGTTAAATTTTTAATCTCGATCATATCAAATCCCTTTCATGTTTCCTGTTTCATTTCTCTGTTTTCAGTTCTCAATTTTTAGTTTTCTGTTTTCAGTTCCCTGTTCTAAGTTCTTGGTTCTCTGTTCTTAGTTCTCTGTTCTTAGTTTTCTGTTCTTAGTTCCCAGTTCCCTGTTCTCAGTTCTCTACTTCTCGTTCTCTGTTCTTAGTTCCCTGTTCCCAGTTCTCTGCTTCTCGTTCTCTGCTTCTCGTTCTCTGTTTCCCTTTCTCTGTTTCCCATGCTTCCCTGCACAGTACAATCACAAGATGGTATACAGCTTTCTTTCGAATACTGATGAAATTAAGATATCTTAATTCTATTAAAAAACCACTGCGTGACTTTCTTACTAATAACCATATTATACAAATCTATATTGTTTTACAAGTGTTATTTGATATTTTTTGGTATGGTAATGCTAAGGATGCAGTGCTTCACATTATTTCGATACACATTTTATAAATATTGTCAAGGGGTTTTACATAAACGGTGCATTTTCATGTATAAAAAGTTTTTTGTTCCGTTTTTACATAAAAACAATCAATTTTTACAAAAACCATTTACACAATAGGATTATTTTAGTATAATTCACTCATAACGTAATACAAATAATAAATCAGGTTTTTACCTAAGATGTTTCTCTGAACATTGATAATTTGTTTTTTATTCTAATCTTTACTTGGCTATTTAATATATTTTTGCCACAAATCACTTTAGAAATAAAAGAAATAAAAATAATACCAGAATGCTTATGTTCAATATACCTTGTTTTTCTTTTAACTGTTTAAATTTTTTATTTGGCTTCTTAAAATTTTTTACTGCTTTAAAGTCCTTAAATTACAGAGCATGGATGCATACGTAATTAAGGGTTTTAATAAAGTGCGCACAAATGAAATAAGAAACAAAAGAAAGGGGGTAGTTGAAATAATGAGAAAAAGCAGGAGCATAATTGTACTATTTTTACTTCTGGCAATTATATTATTATCAGCTTACTCATTTTATTCAAAAACCAGTTTTTCAGGTAATTCTTTAAACACTAATGAACTAAATACCAGGCAAATAATCCCTTGGGGAGTTGAAAGTGCAAATGCACCTGCTTTATGGTCTGATGTTACAGGAAAAGGTGTAAAGGTAGCTGTCCTTGACAGCGGTTTCGATTACAGTCATCCTGACTTCGGAGATAATATCAAGGAGGGGTACAATGCAATTGAACCCGGAAACCCTATCAATGATGACTACGGTCACGGAACATCAATGTGCGGGGTAATTGCAGCAGCAAATAATGGCTTTGGCATAGTAGGTGTAGCACCGGATGCCGAATTGTATCCTATAAAAGTGCTTGATGAATACGGCGAAGGCGAAATCTCTGATATTGTTGAAGGGATTGACTGGTGTATTGAAAATGATATTCAGATTATAAATATGAGCTTTGCCATAGAAAAAGATATACCGCTCCTGAAAAGCGCTGTTGAAAAGGCGATTAATGCAGGAATTATTATTATCGCATCTGCCGGCAGCACATTCAACAACAAAGTGGGGTATCCAGCTTCTTATGAGGGTGTGATATCTTTAACAGCTGTTGATCGCAAACTCAAACCGGGTGATTATTCACCGAAAGGAAAGATTGATTTTTCCGCACCTGGCATTGATGTGGTGTCAACAGTTGGAGACGGGTGTTATGAAATATGCAGCGGTACTTCTATAGCAGCATCATATTTTACTGGCTTAACTGCTCTTGTTTTGCAAAATCCTCAAAGATTTGGATTGCCAGCGGGCAGTAGTTGTACACGGGCTGACGTATACAACATTTTAAAAAGCTTTTCAAAGGATCTTGGAGAAAAGGGCAAAGACAGTATATACGGAGAAGGCTTTGTTTGTTTCAATAAAAATAACAAATAGAAAAGGAGAATATCTTTATGAAAATGAATTTTATAAAAGCAATATCTTTTGTTCTTTGTTTATGTTTACTCAGCTCTTTCTGCTTTAGCAGTGTCTCGAATGCTTCAAGCATCGAAGAAATTCAGGATAATAATATAAAGGTTATTTGCAATGATGATGATGTATGTACTGTAGAAAGCTCATACGAAAATCGAAAAGTATCTTATACGCTTGATAAGAAAAGCTCTGAAATAACAATGCAGGTAACTGAAAAATCGGCCAGTAAATTATTTGGAATCTTCCCGGGGAAAGATAAAATAACAAATTATACGGTTGAAATTGATATGCTGGGGCAGGACTATTCCGTATCTGCAATAGCTACTGATATTGAGACCGGCGAATCATTCAGAATAAGCAATGACTCCGATAAAGTAATTGCTCAGTGGGTTTACCCGTTATCGGGTATTTTTGGACCCACATTGGTCGCACTATTGAAAGAAGCCGGACGTGTTGTGATTGTTGGAGCTGCTACATGGTTTATCTTAGAATATGTAACTAAACATATAAAAGATACAGGTTATGAATATTTTACTGCTGATATAAAGAATAATATTGTTATTGTTGGACATGCGATACCTTTATCAGAAGCAAGGGACAGATTATTGGCTGGGAGGAATATTTTGGGATTGAGACAGTATAATGCACAAAAAGCATGTAATGAGGCAATAAAAACGAACCCTAATTATTACAAATTAGTAGGATATGAAATAAGTGGTACTGGGGGAGGATACTTTTACCATTACCATATACGCAGAGATCATCCATCCCATGCCTTCTTTCTTTATTTTGACTAATTCCGAATTTTTTAATCAGGAACATCCCTTAAGGGATGTTCCTGCAAATAAAGCATAACCAATAATTCTCTCGTTTTAAAAGCAACTCAGCATAAACAACAGCAATCAGTATAAATTATTTATAAATAGATGAATATTTTGAAGGTTTAAAAAAATAAGTTAATAAGGAGAATTTCTATGATAATAGTTTCTGAACCCAAAAATAGTGTTTATAGAAATCTGATAAATCTTGCTTTCGATTTATGTGATAAATTTATTTTGGTTGAGCGTAAAGATATAGATTTTAATGGAAATGCTAAGTCTATATTGGAAAAATTAGAAGTGAATTTAATAGAAGTGAAAGAGCAATCGTCATGGGCAGGAAACAAATTAGGTGATTCTACAGCATATGTTTATCATTATAATACCGATTCACATGCAAGGGAAATCATATCCGAGGTTTCAGATTCATTATATAGCTGGGTACAACCTAATTACCCAGAAGATTTAAGCTTTTATAAAAATGGTAAATCCTGGTTAGTAAACAACGCACATGAAAAAAGTGGATATATTATTACCGAAAAAAAAGCAGAAATAGACATGATTATGAGTATTGAGGGCTTAGAAGTTGAGGATTTTGATTACCTCCCTTTCGATTAATTTTCTGTAGTTACAGGTCAGACATTCATGTGAAGTAGCGGGTGGTCAAGTGGTCGAGGCTCCCAAGGATTTTAATGGTATACCTCTAAATAGTTTTCAACCGCCCCCTACGTCCTTTAGGAATTGAATTATGCCGATTTTAACTGTATAATTGAAGAAAAGAAGCTACCGATTTTGAATTTGAATAAATATGTAATGTCTTTAGTGATTGACTTTTTTTCAAAAAGTGTAGAAATTAGACAAGGCATTAATATGGAATTATAAGAATGCAACTCCATGCAGGTGCATCTGCAAAAAAAAGTCGTTTTACAACCTTTGGGTAAGCAGTTAAAATTTTTTTAATTTATATAGATATCTGGGGGAATAATGAAAAAACTTTTATTTTTAGTGATTATATTAGTATTTCTGGCTATTGCGTTAACAAGTTTTAATGACAATGTAGGTGCATTTAAACCAATAGACATCTTTACAAATAAATCAACGAAAGCTGATACCCAGGAAACTTCTATACCGGTGCACACACAGGAACCGGCTTTAACCGGGTCTGCTTCAGAACCAGGTGCGAATAGTGCTTCTACTCACACACAATCGTCCGAATCAAACACCAATTCGGTCTCTACCTCCACACCTTCGGCAGGGTCAAGCATTAATTTTGTCTCTACTCCTACACCTTCTGCTGAATCAGGTACTAATTCCATCCCTGTTCCCACCCATTCTCCCGAATCAGGCAACAACACTAACTCTACTAACCCACCACCTTCCATTCCTGTTCCTTCATTGACACAATCACCTGGAAACTTGGAGGGCACAGGTTTAGATGGCAAAAGAGCTTTAATTCCCTTAGAATATCAGAAGCTTAACTTCTTTAATCCTGAATTGGCAGAAAGATATATTGAATATAAAGATGAACATCCAGACTATGACTATAAAAAAGTAATAACGTATGTGAACATTGGGATAGACAAACCTTTTCTTTCTGATATTAATATAATAAAAGAACCACATTCTACAAATGTATTGGTCAATAAATATAATAAGCTACCTGACGATTTTGAGCCAAAGCTTACTGAAATCCATTCTTCCATGTGTGCACCAGGTATGGGAAAGCAATATCTTCGTAACGATGCAAAAGAGGCCTTTGAAAAAATGCATAATGACGCCAAAGAATTAGGTCTTAATATAACAGCATATGGTACATATAGAAGCATAGCGCTTCAGCATAATATCTGGAACAACCAGGTGAAATCAGGAAGAACTATTGAAGATGTCGATAGTCTGCATTCCCGAGGTGGGCACAGTGAGCACCACACCGGATTAACCGTTGATGTTATAAAAAACAATTATTCGGTTGAAGATTCTAAAGAGTATTTATGGTATAAAGACAATGCACATAAATATGGCTTTATAATACGTTATCCTTTAGGGAAAGAGCACATAACCGGCTATTCCTATGAACCTTGGCATTTAAGGTTTTTAGGTGTGGAGCTGGCCACCGAAGTCTATAACAGTGGTCTAACATATGAAGAGTATTATGTTATGATGATTGATTGATTGATTGATTGATTGATTGATTGATGAGCCCCGATACTATTCTGTGCAACCTAAGTATCTTGATATTGTTTCTATATATTTTAAATATTGATTTAAAACATTATTAATTGATTTAAAAACGATAATATCATCAATTTTTTGGTATTCATGAACTAAAATGTTCCGCAAACCGGTTGAAGGGGCAATTTCCAACGCAAAATCCATATCGATGACTTTATTTTCTGCAAGATCTATAAATGAATTATAGTAATCTCTTGAAGGAGATTCTCCCTGCTTTTTAAGAATCATATTGTTTATGTCTGTAGCACTCTCAACGATCAGCTGCATCTCTCTTTCTACAGCTCTTTTTAGCATAATATTTTTCAGATAAGTATCGATTGTAAGACCATCAGTCAGTTGTTGTAACTCCTTATAATAACCAATTAGGATTCCCAACTTTTTACATATAACAACATTATCTAGCATTTCCGATCACCTCTTTTACAGATAGACCTATGCGCCTAATTTCTTCTTCAATAACAGGTTTAAGCTCATAAAATCTTTTTATATAAAAAAGCCTATACTTTTCAAAAAGATTCTCTTCCTTTTCATAAATAACACGACCATGAAGAGCAATCTCATACCGAAGTACAGGCTCAGCAATCCTTAAATCAACCAGATCGATTTCACTTTTTTTATGATATTTTATTAAATCCTCCAGTAGAGAAAGTTTCTTTTCGGGTGCTAAATTTTCAGTCGACAGAAAGGCAATGTCAATATCACTCTCACGATGATAAAACTCAGTGCCATAGCTTCCAAAGTACAAAAGAAGCTCAAGATTATATTTTTTTATGATCGGTTCAATCTTTTCCAGCATCTCTGGCATATGAAAACCAACACCTCTCTGTTTCTATCAACATATTTCTGTTTCTATCAACATATTATAGTATAGTTATCACCCGGAAAGTCACAAAGTGACTTTCTAATGAAATTTAAGACTTCTCAAATTTCATCAGCCTTCTTCCGAAAGCTGAATAACCATACTGTGATTGCACCGGGTTGCAACGAGCTGCAACTTCCTGCAGTTAAACCAGCAGGAAAAAGTCGTTTCACGACTTTCTGGGGAGCAATCATAGTATAGCACATTAATATAATACCGAACAATTCTATTTATTCTACAAATCACTTATAATGCTACCATCTGTACCTATAACAACCTCTCTGTAAGGAATTATCTTTTTTGCATTAAGGAGCGCAGTTTTTACAGCATGAATAATACCACCGCAGCAAGGCACTTCCATTCTTGTCACAGTCACGCTTTTTATATTATTTGCCTTAAACATCTCCGTCAGTTTCTCAATATAATCATTAACATTATCTAATTTCGGACATCCAATAACAGTGATTTTCCCGGCTATAAAATCATTGTGGAAATTACCATGAGCATATGCACAGCAATCAGCAGCAATTAAAAGGTTTGCATTATCAAGATAAGGTGCATTGGGGTGTATAAGACCAAGCTGTACCGGCCATTGAGAAAGCTTTGATGTAACATCATCATTGCTGACTTCTTTGGCAATGGTGTCTTTAACAGCAGATGGACTCTTTTGCACATTTCTCTCTAATGTCCTTGCTCTTTGCCCCGGGCAACCACCGCTATGACCGCTTTGGCAACCTGAACTCTTCTTTTTCTCCGCCATTCTTTTCATAACCAATTCATGATTATATTCTGCCGCTTCTTTTTCAACTATATTAATTGCGCCGGTTGGGCACTCTGGAAGGCAGTCACCTAATCCGTCACAATATTCTTCGCTTATGAGTGTAGCTATCCCATCTATAAGCTCAATAGCCCCTTCATGGCAAGCATTAACGCATAATCCGCAGCCATTGCACTTTTCTTTGTCTATTTCTATTATTTTTCTAACCATTGTTATACCTCTTTTCTATATGGATTTTTTCTCAAGCTTTCGTAATGTAAGCTTTCAACAAATGAATTTTCATTATATAAGCTTTAATCACGTTAGCTTTCATAATAAGTATAGTACCATATGAATTAGATATCGGTAGCTATGGATACAAAATTATTTTTTCGAAATATAACTTGAATAGTCGACAGCAATTCATGTGCTTTATCTATGTAACTCAGCTTACCCACCTAACTTGCAAGTAGTATTTTGAGGTGCTGACACCGATATGCTGATGTGTGATATCACACCGCTGACGGTAGCTTACTGTGCAAGCAAGCGCCCAATTAAGGAGCGTACCTAAGGAGCGTACCTAAGGAGCGTACCAACCGGAACGCTCCCCCAAGAA
>ENA-UOOK01004834-UOOK01004834.1-fermentation-metagenome-genome-assembly--contig:-NODE-4834-length-14073-cov-3.862605_pt1 | contig 14073 bp, 9 predicted proteins | sample MGYA00245777_ERZ724023 | MGnify/ENA primary metagenome ERZ724023 (study PRJEB28704, sample SAMN03018312) | fermentation metagenome | biome: anthropogenic terrestrial biome; feature: soil; material... | reverse complement strand
ACACGACGCTCTTCCGATCTGGCATATGGAGTTGAGTTTTCAGGAAAACTTGTTGATTATAAAGGTCTCAATAGCACTATAACATACACGCTTTTCAAGAGTGAATTCACAGGAGCAGATGGAATTTATCGTCCGTCAAACTGGGACACCCGTCACATGGTAAACCTTCTTGGCAGCTACAATCTCCCAAAAAACTGGAATATTTCTATGCGTTGGCGCTTTGTGGGAGGTGCACCATACTCACCAATTGATGTGGACCTATCTACAAATAAAGATGCATGGAGTGTAAACAACAGGCCATATATCGACTATGCAAATTATAATACACTACGACTGAAAGCCTCTCATCAACTCGATTTAAGAATAGATAAGGAGTATTATTTTAAGAAGATGATGCTAAACTTCTATCTTGATGTACAGAACGCTTATAATTTCCAGTCGGAAAATCCACCAATTTATACAAATAAAGATGCAAGCGGAATGATAATGAATGACCCCTCCGATCCCGAAAAACAGTTATTGAGGCAGCTTGATTCTTTTAGCGGCACAGTATTACCGGCAATTGGAGTGATGATTAAGTTTTAACCGGTAAAAAGATGAATGTAATAAGAATTGGGAAATTGTTTTAAAGTATCAGACGATTTCCCAATTTTCTATTTCACCCTCAACAATCTTAAACAATGGGTGTGCATCCAAACATAATATCTTTTCAACTTGATTGAGTTTCTCAAGATCTCTTATTTTTAACTTCTTAAGCAGATGCTCTCTTTCATACTCCATTTGACCACTAGTAACGTTTAAACTACCGGGAGTGAAGCTCCAATCTATTTTATTCTTGTCAAAATTATAACTACGTGATTGTGCTTCAAACAAAACTTCACTCAAGTACTGATTAATTAAGTTAACTGCATCACCCGAATTCCTGAACCTGTTAAGCTGCGGATGATTCTTATAACCTTTAGTTTTTCCTTCCAATACATGCTTGGCAAGCAATGTTTCTCTCCACAAAGCAAGAAGTCCCTTAGTATCTAAATATTTTGGGTGTAACGACCAAATTCTCATAAAAGTATGTTTTTACAAAGTTATCTTTTTTCTGAATTATATACTAATCAACCGTGACCATACACTGTACCTTAGTGCAAGATAGCTTATAGATCGCTTATATATAGCTTATATACAGATAAGCTATGTATAAGTGATCTTCGTACCAAGTGTATGCTAATCCCGATCTATTCAATGTCCAAAAAGACATAAGCTTCATTTATATTAGTCGATATAATATAATGAAATTCAATGTGTTGTAAGTGTCTGAAAAAGAGTAATAAAAGACAATCACCTGAAAATAATCACAATATTTTAAACATTTTCCAATTTGTTTTGTCTACTTTAGCAGACTAGTTATGATAAAAACAAAGATATTTAACGAACAGAGTAAACCTACCGAGAGAGAAAAAAGTGAAGTTGTCGATTTCTTATTCGATAATCTTCAGCAGTATGGCGACCCAAAAAATCAGATTGAAAGAGCAATAGATTATTCCACAAAAGAGTTTACTTCTTTTGGCGGATTTACTATGATTCTGAAGGAGGAAGAAGAAATCAGAGCTGCAGTAGTGGTCAACAAAACAGGTATGGATGGTTATATCCCCGAGAATATCCTGGTGTATATTGCTACTGATAAAAACCATCGTGGTAAAGGAATCGGAAAAATGCTAATTGAACTCACGATTGAAAAAACGGAGGGTGATATCGCGCTACACGTTGATGCTGATAATCCTGCTAAAAAATTGTATGAGAAATTTGGTTTTACTAATCCTTATCTCGAAATGAGGTTAAAAAAATAATTATGGCTCAACTGGTTATACAGACAGAGAAGATAAAAGAAAATATAAAGAGTTTAAGCGATTTTTTTGAAAAATATAATATACAGTGGAGCCTTGTAACTAAGGTGTTTTCGGGAGATAAAGAGTTTCTGAAACATATACTTACAGATGATGTAATTGAAAAAATAAACTCAGTAGGTGATTCACGATTAACCAGCCTGAGAAATCTGAGAGCGGTAAATCCAAATATGAGAACAATATACATAAAACCTCCAGCTGAGGTTTATGCAGCTGAGGTTGTAGAGCATGCCGACATTTCATTGAACTCATCGCTAAATACGATTATGGCTCTTAATGAAGCTGCCGGAATACAAGGAAAGATTCACCAGGTTATCATAATGATTGAGCTGGGAGAACTTCGCGAAGGAGTTAATAGAGAAAACTTGATGTCGTTCTATGAAAAAGTGTTCGACCTCCCAAATATTGATGTAATTGGACTGGGTTCAAATCTTGGATGCATGTATGGCATTGAGCCCAATTACGACAAACTACTTCAATTATCGATATATAAAGAGTTGATTTCAGCACGATTCAATAAAGATTTGAAATTCATATCAGGTGGGTCATCAATTACATTACCACTTATTAATCAGGGCACAGTACCCAAAAACATCAACCATTTTAGGATAGGAGAAGCTGCATTCTTTGGGGTCAGCCCTCTTAAGAATGAGCAGTTTATGAATCTTCACACCGACACTTTTGAATTTAGGGCAAATATCATTGAGCTGGAGAAGAAAAAGATTGTACCCGAAGGTGTTTTAAGTGATGCTAACATAGGGCACACAGCCGATTTTAGCGATACCGACCGTCACGAAACAACAGTTAAGGCAATACTTGATTTCGGCATGCTTGATGTGGATGATGAAGACCTGACAGCACTTGACAGTGATATAAAATTTGTTGGTATAACCTCCGATATGATGGTTGTGGATTTAGGTTCAAATAAAACCAAAGATGGCAAAAAGAAATATCATGTAGGAGATGAAATTGTGTTCAAAACCAACTATATGGCTGTTGCCAGATTGCTGAATTCTAAGTTTATCGATAAGAGGTTTGTGTGAGAATAGCAATTATTACTTCAATACAACCTTGCCAATATTCAATAGATGAATTAAAAACAAGACTTGAAAAAGCTCGTAACTCTGCAAAAGAAGGAAAGTACAAAACTCAATCTGAAATGAGAAGTAAGTATGCCTTATGAGACTATAGGTCTTTATTGGAATTACTCCAACAACTTTTCAATTGCAATCTTAGTTCCCGGAATAGATGGACGCAAATGACTACCAAAATCAACCATTACTCCTTCTTTGTCGAATAGCAAATAATAAGGTATACTTTTTGCGTTGAAACGATTCATTACGTCTATCCATTGTTTCTCTGTTAAATATAAATGTATGCCGGACAATTCGTGCTTTTCTATGGTTTCTTTCCATTGTTCATCAGTACCACCAATATTCAAATAGACAAAAGTGACTGGTTTGTTCGAAAAATAATCTGATAGAGTTTTGCTGTAAGGCATCTCTATGATACAAGGAGGGCACCATGGAGCCCAGATATCGACAAATAGAATTTGTCCTATATGTTTATCAATTATCCGTTTTACGATATTGAAAGAGTCCTGCGGATGAACTCCGACACCGTGTTTCTCAAGCATATCTCTACCCATTACAGCATCTGAAAATATTTTTGGCTTTGCTTTGTAATCCTTAACTTTGTTGTATTCGGTTTGTAATACACTACGAAGAAAAGGATTAGTAATTATTTTGTTTATCTTTTCTTCATTTTCATCTATTATTTCTGTAGTGTTTGCTTTGAGACCAATACTAAGTTGAGTTGCAACAGCAAATTGGGAGAAAAAATTGTTTTTTGAAACTGATGATAGCAAGTCAATTGATTCAGTCTCAGTAAGCTTTATATCACTTTTAGGTACAGGATTAAAATCAAACTTCTTCATCAAATTATATCTTTCCATTACTCGAAAATAACTGAATAATATCATAGTTTCATTAATTATATTTTCAAGTTCAGGAAGGAATCTATAATACGCATCTTTCTCAACAAACTCCTCCTTAGTTCTTATATAATGTTGAAAAGGAAATTCAATCAATACACTAAAATAGTCGAGTCGTATTTGCTTTTCAGCCCAGGTATTAAACTGCTCTGAAGTATTATGCTCTTTCTGAAAAGCAGTTAGTTTTTTAAAATATTCATTTAACTGTTTGTCAGACCTATCTTTATAATCTAAATAGGACAAATCATAATCAAAATTATAGCGCCCAAGATAATCGTTTCTGAATTGTGCTATCTGCCAGTTTACAATTGCAGCCGAGCCAGAAAACTGCGTATTAGTAAAATCAGCAAAATCATGCTCTATAAAAAGAGTATCACCCGGTGCAATCAAAAGCCTATCTTCAATTGGAGTAATAGAAAATTCGCGAGTCACAATTGGATATATTTCAAATCGAAACTCACCGAGTGAGTCAATAGGAGACACGTGCACTTCTCCACTCTTTGAGAAGTCCGGCAGCGTAAGTGTAACCTCCTTTATGTGAGGATACACTTGCAGATTACTTATTTTTCCATACACTATGGCTACTTCACCCCTGTTTGGTTCTTCTTGACTCGAGAATGGAGAGTGTTTAATTGACCTTTCCTGATTACAGGAATTAAGAAAAAGGCATAAAACCAGAAGATTTAATATTGTTCTCATAGGTAATAAATTTATAAATTACTTTTTTCGAGTGCTTTCATTAACTCCCTCTTCATAGTATCAGCTCCCGGAAAACCCACAGAATGGAAAGTATGATTTCCTTCTCTGTCTATGATAATGTAAGTAGGAACTCCCTCTACATTCAAAGTTTTGCTCAAATAGTCCCATTGAGCCTCGTTTACTCTGTAGTGATGCCCTTTTAAGTCAACAATCATATTTTTCCAAGTATTCTCAGGAGAGTTTTCTCCAGCCAGATATAGATATACTAAATCTTCTTCATTAGCCAACTGCGCTTTCAGAGGCTCCATAGCAATGTTTGCAGAACGGCAAGGTCCGCACCAGGTAGCCCACACATCAAGAAGAATAACTTTACCCTTAAACGGTTCAAACATCTTAATAACCAACTCTTCGTCAGTAGTAGTTGGAGTAGTTAAAACTGTAAATCCTGTTTTCTTTTTATTCTCCTCTATTTTTGCAAGAAGCTGATCATTTTCCTCTAAAATAATTTGTCTTATTACACCGGGTGCATTAGACAGATCTTCTATCTGTTCCTTTGTTAGAGGATTGTAATCTTGTAATCCTCTGCTCATTGTCTGTCCTTTAATCAAATCAAACATTACCCCCTCATCAGCATTCCATATTTGAGAAAGGTAACCGGCACCAATATTATTTTTATAATACTCATCCATAATTGAATTGTATTTATTGGCAATCTCTCCTACAGATTCATTCACAACAGGGGTCATATTTTGCTCCAGAGACTCTAAATATTCAGTAATGATTTCACGCTCTTCTTCCAGCACATCTTCATGTTGTGATAAATGTCTTAAAATCTCAGAAGCATCACCCATTTCTTTTCGTGCATAGCTTACGCTTCTTACATAATATGAAAGATTTGGAAGCAACAACAGATACATCTCATTATATGGTATAAGATTGTAAAAATCGTTGTAATTGGTCAATTTCTTTTCTGCCACATAAGCCTTTTGAGCCTCTTCCCAGCTAGTTTTATTTCTAATAGCATAAGCCTGTAACAGTTCACTATCTGCATAACTGAGTTTATTTACTAATAAAAAAGTTTCAACCGAATTTGCGATGTTTTTTGCAAGTGAACTAATATTTAATGCATTGTTAGCAGAAACGTTTTCGAGGTATCTCTCGGTCATAAACTCTTTATATTGGTTCACATTCATCTGTGCCACTGTATCGATATAATCTTGTTGAGGCTTGGTGTAAGTGATATCTTTATTAGCTAAGTCACTATTTAGCTTCGCAAGATAGCCGGCATAGAGATACTTTTCTCCATAAGGTTCTTCATTCATTAGTAATCTGCTTTTACTGCGATAATTCTCCGGCAGATTTACAAATATCTTAGACTCTTTTCCCGGCGATACTACAATTGGAATGTAACCGGCACGTGAACTTAAAAATAGATTGGTGGGGCTATTTACAGTTATTTTTGCACTAAACGCACCATTTTCATCAATATCTAACGTTACTTCCTTTTCATTACCGGTAATCGGATTTAAATAAATCAAATTCCAGTCGATACTACCCTGAACATGCTTATTTATTATACCACTTACAATTGCATCACCTTTATTCCAGTCTATCTTAAAATCATCTTCAGGCTGATGTTCTCTTAAATATTCTTCAGGTATCTCTGTTAAGTCTGAGTACTGATCATTTAGATCTATTCCCCAAATCTTAAAACAATCATCACAATCACTCTCAATAAAGTCAAAAAACTCTGTCTCTAAAGGCAAGGGCTCAAATGTAAGAGAAAATGAAGCTCTACCAGATTCGGGCATCCAAAACAATGAATCCAACTCAATACCTTCGCTACTACGAATCATATATTTCTTACCATCTGCCTGCAGGTAGCTGTCAGATACAATTTTTATCCAGTATCCCGGTCTGAAAAATGCATCAATATCAAGTACAGTAGCAGTGTCAGAGAGCATCACTTTAGCAATTTCAATGGTTTGAGAATTTGCAAACGCTGCACCGGGAAGATCTACAGTTTTAGTTTGTGATTTTAGGCTAACTACTGCAATTATAAGCAGTATAACTAATAAAAAATGTTTTGTTTTCATTTTGGATAGGTATTTATTGATTATTTAAGAAGTTTCATTTTACTCTTTCAATAGACTTTTAAATTGTTCATAAAGCTTTTCCTTATCACTAGGTCTAAAAGCATTACTTTCAACAATATCTCCTTCTTTATTAATAATCATATAAGAAGGTAAACGATTATTAAATCCATTTTTTACAAGATCTCTTATTAATGATTCATTAGCACGTAAATGGTAGCCTGTCAGATTATTGGTTCTTATTGAATTAAGCCATTTTGCTTCGTCGATATTATCATCAAAGTTAATATAAACCATTTCGATACCCTCTGATTTTAAAAAACTTTTAAGTTCTTCATTATGTTTGAACTCTTCAAAACATGGAGCACACCAGGTAGCCCAACAATCCAAATATAATGGCTTCCCTTGTAAAATGTCTGTCAGTTCTTTGAGTGATTTTATTTCATTTTCCTTATCTAGAATATAAGTTGACTCTGGAAGGACCCATTTATTATTCAGATAATCTTGATAATTTTCCGGTTCAAATTTCTGCATTAGCATTTCATTCAATGCTTCTGCAGACAAACTTTTTGCAATTATGATGCCTTCTTCATTTACAAGATAATTAGCCGGAAACATATAAGTGTCAAACAGTATATGTTCGAAAAGTGAATCGTTGCTTTCCAACTCAATTACAGTTGTCCATGGATAATTTTCTTCTTCTGTCCATTTCAGCCATCTGTCATACTTTAGTTCATTCACAAAGGTTATAATATCGAATCCATAATCATGATATTTTTTATAAATTGGCTTATAGCTTCTTGTTGTATTTGTAAGATTACCACACCAGGATCCTGACTTCTCAACAAATGTGACCTTACCTTCAGCTATATCATTAAATTCAATAATTTCTCCTTTATTATCTGATAGTTTGAAATTGTAAGCTTTGTGATTAAGCAAATTAATTGAGTCCTTTTCTTTAATCCATTTAGAGGTTAACTCTCTGAACTCAGATGATTGCCTGAGTAACGGGTTGGTATGATTGTTAATAAATTCAGACTTGTCTATTTCAGTAAACAGATCAATCTTTTCAAAACGGTTAAAAAAATAAATCCCTGCATAATTATCCCAATTGTTAATTACTAATTGATATACAAATTGGTCAAGAGTGTCACTAATTAATTTCTTATCAGTTTCGGGTGTACTTTCTGAGTACAATTTTTCTAGATATGGATTTACGAAATTTAAATAATCCCGATTAGCTTGTTGAAAATCCAAATTGTACCTTCCACTTATAATATTATACTGTTTATTAAGAGAGTCTATTTTAACTTCTAAGATAGTCTCCCCCGGCTCAATTACTAACTCATGTAAATTGTTAAAATCATCTATTGCTACTAATCCGGTATATAAAAAAGATGATGTTCCTTTATATTCAAATTCTCCATCCTCAAAAGGAATTTTAATCTCATCCCCAACTCGGCCACCTGCTCCAAAGAGGTAAATATTGCCCGTTTGTTGACCTGTGACATTCCCTTTGATCACATAATCAAAAGATGTTGTTTGCGCTAATGTATTTATCGTTATTAATACACAAACAATAGTAAGGAACATTTTTGTTTTCATAAGTTTTGAATTTAAAATTTTTATTCCGATTTAACCACTTCTGCAGGATTCTCCCGTGCTGCTTTCATTACCCTAAAAATCATACTTACAATTACAATGAGCAGAACAAGAACAAATATCCCTACAAATATCCACCATTCCATTGAAATCCTTCGTGTGTATTGCTCCAGCCAACGTTGCATTATATAAATGCCAATTGGGAAGGCTACCGCTGAAGCCGCAACTGTAATCCAAAAGTATTGCTTGAAAAAGAGCATAAATATCTCTTTTATGCTTGCTCCATTCACTTTGCGAATGGCAATTTCTTTTCTGCGACGATTACATGCAAGGGTAACCATGGAGTATTTTCCGAAAATGGCTATAAGAATGGCAACACTGGTCATAATTATTAATAATGTGAGCAAGTATCTTTCGGATTTTGTATATTCAGAATACAGTTCTTCCATGTTTATAAAACTAGCGGAGTTGCCAACTTCTTCAGTTATAAATTTATTGATTGCATCTTCCGTTTCAAACCTCAATTCTTTATCATATTTGTAAGCATAAGCTTTAGTGCCACCTTGCAGATATTCTAACTCCCAGGGTTGTGGATCGTGAATTCCATAAACTGAAGGTAATACAGGTAATAATGGTGAGTCTATATACATATCCTGTACGACGCCAACCACCTGTCTGCCATTTGCTTGTAATATATCAGTAGTATCGTTCGGGGCAAGCAAACGATATGCTGTTTGATTTATTAAAAAGGCGTTTATTTCTCCTTCATGTATATTTCTTCCTTCAACAATATTTATATCAAAAAAATCCACAAATTCAGGACCGAAAATATCGAACTGATATAACTGGTATCTTAAATTAGAACCTTCTGTTGAAATTATCCGGGTATGACTTTTAGGCAAGAAGTCACCTCCATAACGAATCATATCTACAACGCCGGGAATCTTTTTAATTTCATCTATAGGCAGATCATTTGGTTGGGTAAAGATTGTGTTGATATTATATCGGTTAAAGCCAATATAATTGCTATTTAGGTAGTTGTATTGGTAAATGAATATTGTTGTTGAAAAAATAAGTAGAATACTGATGATTAGTTGAAGGGCTAAAGTTGTTAGGGTAAACCTATCCTTTGTTTCTTTTATGTAATGTTTTACAAAATATTTTATTGGAAAATATGCGAAGATTATTGATAAGATTAGAATTGCAAATCCAAATAAAATAGCATCTAATATAAAGAATGACTTTGGTGCTTCTGTCATGGAAAATTTCACAAATGAGGGATATAGTATTTCTGTAAAGACCAATCCTAAAAGTAATGCTGTAAAGAGTAGTAACAGAAATTCACAAAACAATAGTAATAGCAATTGGCAGGTGAAAGCTCCATTAATTTTATGCAATGCTAAGGCACGGCTGCGTAGTTTTATTTTATTGATAAACAGCATCAGATAATTAAAAAAAGCACAGAAAATTACAAGCATTGCTGCTACTGCAAATAATCGAAGATGTTGAAATTTAATCGAAACCTCACTGTCTGGGTGGGTTGTACGAAGTTCTCTTAATGGAACTAATTTGGATGGAATCTTTCTGTTTGAAAAAGTATATTCATTTGAATATACTTGTTCAGTTAATTCACTAAGTTTGTTTTCTAAATTGGTAATGTTTGCGTCCTTTTTGACGAGAATATAAGTGAATTCTGAATAATAACCCCAGGCGTTGTCGAAATCAGGATCTTGTTTTTCTATATATACAATATCAAATGGTATGTTACTTTGTATTGATTGGTCAGGGACTATGCTCAAAAGGTTGATATCCAGATAATCTATCCTTTTGCCGATGTCGGTGTAATTAATCCCTAATTTTGAAGCAGTGCTTTCTGAAAAGATATAGTAAGGTTTGTCTATCACTTCAGGATACTCAATTTTTATATCGGGATAAAAAACATGAAAAAATGAAGTATCAGCTTTAATGTAGTTGCATTTAGTGAGTAAAATTTTATTATTAACCTTGAAATCATTTTTAAATGAGTATATACCTGTTACAGCCTCAATTTCAGGAAATGTTACCTTTAAATACCCGGCCAATGCGTTTGGTGAATATTTTGCAACACCTCCTAAAGCAGTAGAATCTTTAACCAGTACTCTGTAGATTCTGTCAGCATTAGCTATATGTTTATCGTATCCTCTTTCATATCTTATCCACGACAAAGTAAATGCGAATGCAGTAAATCCAATAGCCAGCCCCAAAACACTTATTATGCTTTGGGTTTTGTACTTGAGAATATTTCTCCAGGCTATTTTGAGATAGTGAGTAAACATGTATTCAAGATTTAATTATTCAGATTTTAAAGCCTCCACAGGATTTATCCTCATCGCTTTTCTAACTTGCCATGTAAGTGTTAAAAGAGATACTCCAACCACCATAATCCCTGCAATTGCAAATAACCACCATGAGACAGATGCTTTATAGGCAAAATTTTCAAGATATTTATAGATAGCAAAATGGGATAGGGGTAAGGAAATTATAAATGACCCTAACAGGAGCAACATATATTTTTTAAGCAGAATATTCATAATATCTTTTCTCGTTGCTCCATTAATCTTACGTAACGCTATTTCTCGGTATCTCTGCTGAATATCAAACAGGGAGATGGCAAAGAGTCCAAGGCAGGAAATGAAAATTGCAATTAATGAAAACAGCACATATACTCTTTTCACTCTTTTGTCTTCCTGATACAGGTTTTCAATTTCATCTTCAAGCAGGCTGTAGTTGAACTCAGCTCCGTTGTTTATCTCTTTGTACAGAGTTTGTAAATAACTGATTGCCGCATCTATATTTCCCGGCAAAAAACGCGCCATGAGATAATCGAAATGAAATCCTTCTTTGGTATATAGAATTACTACCGGTGTTGTGGCTTTAGAGAGGTGTCCTGTTTGGAAATCCTTTATTATACCAACAACCTGATAAAGTGGTCTGTCAATCTTATCCCTTTCGTATTGAAATTCAAGTTTAACATTCTGAATATCTACTATACCAAATAGTTTTGCAGCAGATTCATTAATGATGCAAATAGGTTCTGAGCCTGTATCTGAGTCATTCCATAATCGACCTTTAATCAGATCGAACTGAACCAATTCAAGATAATCAGGTGACATTCTTAAAGTGTTTACCTGACTGTAATTCTGATGGTCGGTTCGCTTTATAGCAGTCCTTGCTTCAAGATTATAGACTGGCATTCCGAATTCCCAGTTATTGAATAGTGGCGACTGATTCATTCTCTCTTTTATCAGAGCTGAATTCTCATTGATTTTCATAAAATATGAATCCATATCTATTCCTCTAAAAGCATTCATATCACGATGCATCATACGAGCCATAATAACATCTTTGGTATTGTAGCCCGGATCTGTTTTGAGCATATAATTTAATTGTTTCGTAAAAAACAGTGCAACAACAATCAATGCAAGTGAGAGAATATACTGAATGGCAAGGATTGTTTTACGTGATGTTAATGATTCCTTTTTGGAAGTCGATTTGAGTGAATCTATAAGTTCAGGGCGACTGAATTTTAAGTATGGATAGAGCACGGCTACAAAAGGAAGCACAAGCAATAAAATCAGAGAGATCAAAATACTGAATTTAAGGTTCGGCATTACTATAAAACCGAAATATGATGCCAATACAGGTTCAGTTGTTTCGATAAAAAGCCATGCTAAAGATATTGAGATGACAGTAATTACAAGTACCTCTAGATATATTTGAAAGAAAATGTGATAATTTTGAGCACCAAACAATCGTTTAACACCATATTCCTTTCCACGTTTTTGAGAAATGACTGTGTAGATATTAATGAAATTAAAAATACCGATTAACAGTATTAATAATCCTACAAACAATAGAACCAACACGGAGTTACGATTCCCTTTATTGAAAACTGATACTGTTGTGTCACGTGATAGATTAGTGAATTCATGGGTGTTATCGAAATAAAATTCACTAAGTGGAAACAATTGGATACTAACTGTACCGGGAGCAAACAGTAGGGGTTCAACCAACTCTTTATTGTTTTCATTCAGCTTTTTAGCATCACTATTAGGGTAAAGCATTGCCATTGTATATGGCTGCATTGCCATAAACTGACGCTGTTCTTTATTGATAAGTAAATCGAAATCGAGGAAGGATTTTGAAGCAGGACTTCCAATAACACCAATGATTTCAAGTTCATCACCAGCTGAGTATTGAAATCGCTCTCCAACAGGATTCTCTTTGCCAAACATTTTTTGCGCAAACTTATCTGTAATAATTACATCACTTGCAGAGGTAAATTCTTTGCTGCCATGCAATAATGGGTATGGGAGTATCTTGAAAAACAGGCTGTCTGCAGCTATTGCTTTTACATTAATGCGATTGTTATTCTGAATAATATAATCCTCATCAAAAGCAATAAAAGTCGAAATATATTGAATAGAAGGATCTCTTAACAGTGGAGGTAGAGTTATAGTACTGATGTCATTTGTCGCAAACCCACCAAAACGTATCCTGTTGTTTTCGGGATCTTCAATTGAGAGAAGGTATGTACGATCAAGATCAGTAGCAAAATTATTTACTTTGGTTTCCTGATGTACATATCTGGCAATGATAATTACACATGCCAGACTGATTGCCAGTCCCAGAATGTTGACAATGGTATAAAAGCGAAACTTATGAAGTGCTCGTAACGAAGTCTTAAGCTTTTTCATCCTGTTTTTTTAAAGTACTACTTCCGGCACAACTCTTCCATCGAATAAATTGATTATCCTTCCGGCATAACCTGCGTCGTGCATACTGTGAGTTACCATTACTATTGTTGTTCCTTCTCGATTTAAATCTGTAAGCAGATTCATCACTTCTGCACCATTTTTACTGTCCAGATTACCGGTAGGTTCATCGGCAAGAATTAGATCAGGATTGGCTACTACCGCACGGGCAATAGCCACACGTTGTTGTTGACCACCTGATAGTTGTTGTGGAAAGTGCTTTTCTCTATGAGAAATTGCCATTCTGTCCATTGCCTCTTTTACTTTTTGCTTTCGTTCTGTAGCAGGCATTTTCATGTAGAGTAGGGGAAGTTCAATGTTTTCATACACATTAAGCTCCTCTATGAGGTTGAAGCTCTGAAATACGAATCCGATAACTCCTTTCCTTAGATTTGTACGCTGATTCTCTTTTAGTTTAGAAACTTCTTTTCCGTTAAGGTAATAGGCAACCGAAACGGTAAGCGGCAGTTTTTTGTCTGTAGTCCCTTCATAATAAATGTTGCTGCCGGTTTTGCCTGTGCTCGAAGGGTTAAGCTGCCACACAAGGCTGCTGCCGTCTCTCACAGGGTTTTCATTAGATTTAACGTTTTTGATTCCCGTAAGGTCGGATTTGTCTAAAAACTCAGCGGCTGCGCCGTCACTGTGCAGCCAATCCGACACCGTTGTACTCTTAAGCCGGCCGTTAGCGTCCAGCGTAGAGTAAACCGTTTCATCTTTTTTGGTCACGGCGGCGCTTGCGAAGGCCGTCCCGCCTGATGACATTGCCATTACTGCTGCCAAAGCTGCGCAGCCTATCCTGCCGGCTGTTTTGACGGTATGTTTTTTCATTGTAATTACCTCCGTTGAAAAAACTTATATTAAGTATTTCTCCAGTGGAAAGTCAGCTTATTTATTATCGGTTCGGTAACGTACAGCACTGCCGGAAGTATAAAGATTATTACACCGGCGCTTATGAGTGCGCCCCTCGCAAGCATTGACCATATACTCTGTATCAT
>ENA-UOOK01004832-UOOK01004832.1-fermentation-metagenome-genome-assembly--contig:-NODE-4832-length-14074-cov-9.987945_pt1 | contig 14074 bp, 12 predicted proteins | sample MGYA00245777_ERZ724023 | MGnify/ENA primary metagenome ERZ724023 (study PRJEB28704, sample SAMN03018312) | fermentation metagenome | biome: anthropogenic terrestrial biome; feature: soil; material... | reverse complement strand
TTATTTAGAGAAAAATAGGCATTTTGGAGCAGCGGAAGTCAATCAAATCAACATATCCGGTTTTAAAACCAGCAGTATCTTATAATCCTTTTGAATCTCCAAGGGTTACTGGGATGGTAAGTGTGGATCCATCTCTCCAAACCTTTACTTTAATTGAATCTCCCACTTTATGACTTTGAATACAATCATATAGTTCATCAGAGCTTTTAATCTTGTTTCCATCTACCTCTGTTATAATATCCCTTGGTTTAAGCCCTGCAGATTCTGCAGCGCTGCCGCTGTCAACCTTATCTATTACTACTCCAGGCACTAGTTTATAATCTTTTATCATGCTGTCTGTAACATCAAAGAAGTAGATTCCAAGGTAAGGCCTGCTTACATATCCATTCTTCATGAGTTGCTCAACAATTGGCTTTACCTCATTTATTGGTATTGCAAAACCCATTCCTTCTACCTTACTACTTGATATCTTTATGGTGTTTATACCTACTACCTCTCCACGCTCATTAAGTAGAGCTCCACCACTGTTTCCAGGATTTATTGCTGCATCCGTCTGTATTAACTTATACCTTTTTCCGTCTACAACCATATTCCTATTTAAAGCACTTATTATACCTGATGTAACGGAACCTGCGTATTCTTCTCCCATAGGGTTTCCTATAGCTATTGCTAGGTCTCCAACCTTAACCTTAGATGAGTCTCCAAATACTGCAACAGGCAGGTTACTCTCATTTATCTTAATAACTGCAATATCAGTTCTTTTGTCTGCTCCTACTACTTGAGCCTTTACAGGTTTACGTCCTGGAAGTGTTACAAATATATCTTTGCTGTTTCCTATTACATGTTCATTAGTTACTATATATCCCTTGCTGTCAAATATTATGCCTGACCCCGAGCCTTCAACTTCCCTATCTCCAAATATATCTTGAGTTATGGCTTTTGTATCAACTCCAACTATTGCAGGTCCTGCTTCTTCTGCAATCTTTGAAATTAGGCTTGACGAAGAATAGCTTACAGTTTTTGACTGATTTGTGGATGATGTAATTGGGCTTGAATAAGCGGTTTTATTTATTTGACTGCTTACAATTGCCCCTCCTGCAACGCCTCCTAAAAGTGCTGATATAAGCATTGCAGCTATAAAAGGCGCCATCTTTTTGAATCTTTTCTTTTTAACTGGTACATTGTGTATCTTTATATAGCCTGTACCTTTATTTGGGTCGTTTTCCTCATCCTTATAAGATTCATCTTCACTTGCTTCTTCCTGATCTTTATCTTTATAAGATTCATCTTGATTTGCTTCTCCCTGATCTTCTTCCTGATTTGCTTCATCTTGATTTATTTCTTCATGGTCTTTATATGCATATTCTGAATCATCTTTGCCTGAGTCATTGTTTTCAGCATTTTCGCCATCTACGCTACCTTCACTACCTAGCTTGTCAGCTTCTTGATCATAATCTATATTCTTATCCTCACTAAAATTTTCTAAAGTCTCATCATTTTTTATACTTTTATTAGTATCATTTGAATCATCATAATCCATACTAACCTCTCCTTGTATGATATGTTTAGATCTAGTTATTTAATGATGTCTAACCATATTATATTTTTGTATTCCTGTACTTTATGATTTTATTATATTTTAGTTTTTTGAATTTAATATGAACAAACTGTAAAAAAACTATATATTTTCACCAAGCTTTATAGTGAAATAAAAAGTTGTTCCCTCTCCCTCCTTTGATTCAACCCATATTTTCTCTCCATGCTGGTTTATAATCTGCCTTGCAATTGAAAGGCCAAGGCCTGTTCCCTTCTTTGCAGTTCTTGACTTATCCACCATATGGAATCTATCCCATATAAGCTTTAGCTCTTCTTCTTTTATTCCTATTCCCGTATCGCTTATGCCAACGATTACATTTTTATCGTCAATGGTAGTTTTAAGCCCTATTTTGCCATTTTCTCCAGTGAATTTAATTGCATTATCTATTAAATTAGATAGTACTTGTCCTATTCTATCCCTATCTCCTAAAACATATAGGCTATCCCCTGCTAGCATTACGTCAACATTTATCTTCTTTTTCTCAATCTCATTTTCAAATCTTATTATGCTTATCCTAATAAGCTCATTTATATCAAATTGCCCCATGCTTAAGGAGAATTCCCCTGATTCTAGTTTAGACAAATCAAGCAGATCGTTTATAAGCCTTGTTAGCCTTCTTGATTCATCAAGGGCAATATTTAGGCAATATTCATGTTTCTCCTCGGGTATTGTTCCATCAATTATACCTTGTATATACCCTTTTATAGATGTAATTGGTGATCTAAGTTCATGGGATACATTAGCAATAAATTCTCTTCTCAAATCTTCAAGCTTCTGAAGAGAATCAGCCATGGTATTAAATGAATTTGCAAGATCTCCTATTTCATCTTTAGATGCAATGGATACCCTTCTTTCAAACTCCCCGCTTGATATTAATCTTGCAGTCTCGTTTATCTCATATAAAGGCTTTATAATTATCCTTTGGGAAAGAAAATATATTATAACCGTGGATGCTACTATTGCAAGAACCGCAGAAACCCAAATAAATCTATATATATTATTTAAGGTATTTTTTATTTCATAAACGGGAGAGTTCATAATCACGGCTCCCGCTACTTGATTGTTAATAATAATGGGGTATGCAACAGTGAGCATTGGGGTTTTAAACTTGTCCTTAAAAGCCCCTTCTTTTGATACAATATTTCCTTTAAGCACATCGTACATCTCATCTGTAGTAATCATGAAAAGTTCCTTATCCTCTTTGCTAGAGCTTGCTATTACAAACATATATCTATCAACTATCCATATCCTTGTATTTAGATAGCTGTCTAGAAACTCAAGCTGGCTATCCATTGTCTTAGGGGTTATAGTTCCATATTTATATCCTTCCATCATGTTGTTAAATATAGGCTGCTGTGATATTAGTTTTTCTTTTCTTTCAGCATAGTAATATCTTTCAAACCATACAGAAAGAAATACTGCAAGAAATACAAAGCTTATAAGTATAACAATAAAATATGTGACAACAAGCTTTGAATAAAGACTATTTTTTAATGAACTATGCCTCTTTTTCATTATTTCACCTCAAATTTGTACCCCACGCCCCACACAGTTTTAAGACTCCAGTTCACCGAAGGCATTTCTATCTTTTCCCTAAGTCTCTTTACATGAACATCTACAGTTCTCGAATCCCCTACAAAGTCATAACTCCATATCTCGTTTAAAAGTTGTTCCCTTGTAAACACCTTATTTGGGTTCGATGCAAGAAAATACAATAATTCAAGTTCTTTAGGCGGCATCTCAACAGTTTTTCCATCAAGTGTTGCTACAAACTTATCCATATCTATTACTAATTTGTCATAGCTTATCTTTTTAGATACCTCAACCGTTTTGTACCTTCTAAGTACAGCCTTAACCCTTGCTACAAGCTCCTTTGGTTCAAAGGGTTTAACTATATAATCATCAGCTCCAAGTTCAAGTCCTAAAACCTTATCAAATGTTTCTCCTTTAGCTGAAAGCATTATAACTGGGGTATCATATTTCTTTCTAATCTCCTTTAGTACATCCCACCCATTCATAAGTGGCAGCATTATATCAAGTATGACAAGGTCAATATTTGTATCCATCATATCTACAGCTTCTCTTCCATTAAAAGCCTGAAGACAAGTATATCCTTCTTTTTCTAAATACATCCTTATAAGTTCAGATATATTTTTATCATCGTCCACTAAAAGAAGTTTATTCGCATCCATGTAAGCACCTCCAAATTTTATATACTTTATATATATATTATATTATTTAATTCAAAAAAACAAAAATATTGAGAATTTATATAAAGAACATGAAAAAAGCGGGGTTAATTAACTTACCCGCTTTAAAATTGATTGTATATATATTTAACCACATTGCCATTGGATATAAGAAATATAAAGGCTGCACCACATAGTATAATGATATATAGTGCCATATAATATATAAAACTACTTTTGATAATACTTATAAAGTGCCTCATCTATACATACCCATCCTTCCCAGCCTATGTGAAATATGTCTTTCAAAAAATAATCATCGTATTCATGGCCTGAGTAATCCGCTAAATCAAACCCATACCGCAGAACCATTTCATTTATTCTTTTATAGTATTCTTCCCTATCAGCTTTACTAAACTCCCCATAGTCAAACCACTTTCCCTTAATTGGCACATTTATAAAAAGAGGCTTTATACCAATAGATTTGCATAACTTTAAAAGAAGTTCAAAATCCTCAAACTCCTGTGACCCTAAATAGGATTGATTTTTGTAATGTCCCTTATACTTGGGAAGCTTATCCCTCAAATAGGTATCATAATATTTATTATCGATTGCATACTTGTTGTTACTAGAATGAAGCCTTCCATACTCTATGGCTAATTTTTTCTCCTTATCCCAATCAAACTCAGTTTGTTTAACCACTTCATACTTTGGCTTTCCTTCAAACTTTTTAAATACACTTTCCGTATTCATTTTGTCTTTTATAGAAAGCAAATTAAATTTAATTTTGTGGTAAGGGAGCATGATATAATAAATAGGCTTTGCCATAAAATTATCCATTATGTATATATAACAAAAATCCCTTATATGCCTTAGATTTTCATTATTCTTTACATAATAATATACCCTATCAGCTATTTTAGTTTTAATATCTTTATCTATTTTGGAATTAAACATCAAACTATAAAACTGAAGCTCTGAAAAGTTCATGATAAATTTATCAGGCGTAAGCATATCCTTTTGAAACCATGGAGGGGATATAAAAAAGCCTATCTTTTTATCCTTGATACATTCCCCTAACCCCCCAAAGTTTATTGCATGTATAATGCTTTGGCTAAACCCTCTTCCAATGACATATGTTTTAAACCCGCCACTTTTACCTTTAAAGAAGTTTGATGGATGGGTTGGGACATCTAGTGTACCAAGGTCTGACGAGCCAAAGAGCATCATACTGTCACTTAGATTTGCCTCCCTTTCTTGTATTTCTAATCCCTTGTTTATATATTCATTTGCATAAATATCTCCTATAGCTTCATAAAAACTATCTCCAAGTCTTTTGTCATATACCTTTATAGAAGATAATAATATCCCAATACTTAAAAATATAGAAACTAAAAATGCTGCAGCCTTTTTCATGTTACCCTCTTTTGGCTATATATTCTATTATTTTGTTAGGCGTTTCTATATCAAACCTAGTTATCTCAGTGGGAGCAATATGTACCCCCATCTCTTCATCAAGCTCTACTAAAAGTGCTGTCACCCCAAGTGAGTCAAGGAGTCCAGACTTAAATAAGTTTATATCCCTATCTTCTTTTATCTCGTCAGTTCCGCAAACATCTTCTAAAATATCTAATATTTTATTCTCCATTTATAAGCCTCCAAATATTATTTTAAAACAAGTATCCTGAGAATATTAATAGTCCAAAGCATACAATGTTAAAAGTTACTGCAATGGATGCAAATTTCCACAACGTATTATTTTTACACTTTTTATAAGTACTGCTTTTCTTTTGAAAATAGTCTGTAGCCACTATTAAAATGCCATGATACAGTCCATATATAATATAATTCCATTCCGTCCCGTGCCATATACCCATAACAAACATTGTGATTATAAACCCTATATAAGAGGCAGTTAACCTACTTTTAAACCACTTTTTCTTTAAGGCTGTCATAACAAGCCTTGTATATAAGTAATCCCTAAACCAAAACGAAAGGGACATATGCCACCTGTTCCAAAACTCCTTTATATCCTTGCTTATAAATGGCCTATCAAAGTTTTCGGAAACCCTTACCCCAAGTATATAGCCCACACCTATTGCAATTGCACTATACCCTGCAAAGTCAAAAAATAAAAACAGACTGTACCCATACATATAATTAATAGTATTCAAAAAGCTGTGGCCTTTAGGTATCATATCAATCCAATAACTATTAATTAAATAAGCTATAATGAATTTGTAAGCTATGCCCCTCATTACAGAATTTATTCCATACCCGAGCATATCTATGTATTCCTTTTTTGAAGGTGTATTTCTTATATCATCCATAAACCTTCTCGATCTATCTATTGGTCCTGAGCTTATGGTTGGAAAGAATAATAGAAAATATGAAAACTCCAATACATTAACCTCCAAAATAAGTCCGTCATATATCTCAATTACCATCTGCACCACCTTAAAAGTTAAGTATGAAATGCCAAGAAAACCTATGGGCCTATTAAACAAAGTGGGGGTTATCTTTACAAGTACAAGAGGTGAAGTTGACAGGGCACCTACAATCCACCCAACCCACTTTTTAGAACCCCTTTTTCTTAAAAGTACATACCCCTTTATTAAAACTAGCTCTCCTATGTAAAATAGAAATAGGCATACTGTTTCATATTTAGAATTACCAAATATTAAAAACAGAAAAGGTAAATTAATAATATACCCATATACCTTAATAGGCTTTTCTTTAAGCCCTAATATAACTGCAATAATAAGTGCCAAAAACACTATATAAAAAAAGTATAAACTGCCATAAGGAATCATTCTATATCCCCCATCAAAGCCTTTCTATCTATCTTTCCATTTACATTTACATCAAAGTATTCTTTTATTACAATCTTTCTTGGAATCATATAATCAGGTACATACCTTTTAAGCTCATTTTTAATATCTTGACCTATGACAAAGTCTTTTTCATTAATCTTTTTATCTAATGTAACAAAAGCAACTAGGTATTGCACCTTACCATTTTTGCTTACAGGCAGTACCACAGCATTTTTTATAAAATCTATTTTTCTTAAATTATGCTCTATATCTCCAAGCTCTATTCTAAAACCATTTAATTTAACCTGAAAATCCATCCTGCCGCAGTAGAAAACAAGGCCATCTTTTATATAGCCCTCATCCCCTGTTTTGTAACCCCTCTTTTTACAACCGCCAATATAAGAGGCGAAAAATGACTTTTCGCTCATTTTCTCATTTCCATAATACCCTGAGCTTACACTATCACCTAGTATAATTATCTCCCCTTTTTCCCCTTCTAAAACCTCATTTCCATTAGGATCTGCAATATATACCCTGCAGCTATCAATCGGGCAGCCTATGGGAAGAGGATTTATATTCTCCGCCATGGTTTTATCTATATGGGCAGCTGTTACGAGAACCGTGGCCTCTGTAGGGCCGTAGCCATTTATTATTTTAATATCTTTAAACCTATCAAATAGCTTTAAAACAGAGCTATTTGTAAGCACCTCCCCTGCAAAAACCATCATCTTTAAATTAGGAAGCAGCTTATGATTAAAGTTTTCATCTATAAGACACATCTCCATCATGGACGGAGTTGAAACCCACACATCAATGTTGGATATACTAAAGTAGTAAAAAAGCTCTTTAAAATCCGATATCATGTATTTATCTATTGTAAATAACGTGGCACCGCTTATTAATGAAACATAAATATCCATAACCGAAACATCAAAGCTATAAGAAACCTGATTCATAAAAACCAGATTCTCCATATTATCCAGCCTGCTTATATTTATATACCACTTTAAAAAACTTTCCATACACGATAGAGTTATCTGAACACCTTTAGGCTTTCCAGTGCTTCCTGATGTATATAATATATAATAAGTATCGTCTAAGCCCACCGTATAAGACTTACCAGGTCTTTTACCTAAATAGCAATCTATAATGGCTTTTATTTGCTCGTTATTATTTATTACTAAATTATTTAATACTAGGTCTCCAAAGTTAAATTCCATGCCTTCCACATTAAATAAAATCTTTGCTCTAGAGCTTTCAACTATCTCCCTAACCCTCTCTTCTGGGAAAGAAGTATCTATTGGTATATAAGGATGCCCCGATTTTGTACAAGCCAAAATACATATAATCATCTCATTTTGCTTATGCCCATACACAACAACAGGAGTTTTGTCCCTTCCAAGCATATCTATTATGTACGACGCCAAAGCATCAGACTTCTCCCTAAGCTCTCTATATGTGAGTGCAGTATCCCTATACCTCAAAGCCGCCTTATCCCCATTTTCTATGCCATGCTTATCTATCATACCTACTATATCCATCCGCCCATTCCCTCTCCAGCCAAAATTGATCAAGAACCTTTTCACCATAATAGTATCTGCAAACAATCACACATTAATACACATATGTATAATTTTGTTATAACAAGCACAAAAAAACTGCTTGCAACGCAAGCAGCTCTTTTCACTATTCACTATTACTTATTCACTTTTCCCCATTTTCTATTCATCAAACAACTTACTAACTGGCAGCTCCTCATATATCCTTCTTATTGCCTCTGCAAATACTGGTGCAACTGACAATATCTTTATCTTGTCAATACGTTTTTCTTCAGGCAATTCTATTGTGTTTAAAACAACAAGCTCAGATATAACTGAATTTTGAAGCCTCTCTATTGCAGGACCTGACAAAACAGGATGCGTGCAGCATGCCATAACTTCCTTTGCTCCAAGATCCATAAGTGCCTTTGCTCCAAGGGTTAGTGTTCCTGCAGTATCAATTAGGTCATCAACAAGTATTACCGTCTTTCCTTTTACATCGCCTATTACATTCATAACCTCTGATACATTAGGTCTAGGCCTTCTCTTATCAATAATTGCAATGTCAGCATGCAGCCTGTCTGCAAGCTTCCTTGCCCTTGTTACTCCACCAAGGTCTGGAGATACTATAACAACATCTTCCAAGTTCTTAGTTTGATAGTATTTAGCAATGATTGGTACACCAAGTAGGTGATCCACTGGAACATTGAAATATCCTTGTATCTGTGTAGCATGTAAGTCCATAGTTAATACCCTGTCCGCCCCTGCCGTATGTATCAAATCGGCAACGAGTTTTGCTGTAATTGGATCTCTAGCCTTTGCCTTCCTATCCTGTCTTGCATAACCATAGTATGGTATTACAGCAGTTATTCTGCCTGCAGATGCTCTCTTGAAAGCATCTATCATTATTAGTAGTTCCATTAAATTGTCATTTACAGGATTGTTTGTAGACTGTATAACAAATACGTCCGCACCTCTTACTGTTTCACCAATGTCTACTCTAATTTCTCCATCACTGAATCTTCCTACAACTGCTTCTCCTTGTGGTACACCAAGTATCTCAGCAATTTCTTTTGCAAGTTCAGGGTTGGAATTAGCCGCAAAAATCTTTATGCCTTTTCCATGGGTTATCATTCCAAAGCCTCCTATAATTATTTTCTTTTTAGTCCTTTTCTCTCTACCCAACCTTCTTTATTTACCTGTCTCTCCCTTGCAACTGCAAGAGCACCATCAGGTACTTCACGTGTTATGGTAGAGCCTGCTGCAGTGTATGCATCATTTCCCACTTTAACTGGGGCTACAAGATTAGTATTGCAGCCTATGAATGCATTATCACCTATTATAGTTTTATTTTTATTTTTACCGTTGTAATTTACTGTAACGGTTCCACAGCCAAAATTAACATTTCTCCCCACTTCTGAATCTCCAACATAGGTAAGATGAGATACTTTCGTTCCATCACCAATTGTGGATTTTTTTATCTCCACAAAGTCGCCTATTTTTACATTAGACCCTATAAGGCTTTCAGGCCTTATATAAGCAAATGGCCCTACATGGGTTTCTTTCTTTACCTCACTTTTTAAAACAACAGAATTATTTATCTCTACTAAATCATGTACCGTAGAGTCCACAATCCTCGAGTTAGGTCCTATTATGCAATCTTCACCAATTACTGTATTTCCCTCTATTATTGTATTTGGATAAACCACTGTATCTGCCCCTATAAAGGCATCTTTTTCAATATAAGTAGAATCAGGATCCATAATTGTAACTCCATTTATCATAAGATTATTAAGTATCCTGTGTCTCATAACCTTTTCAGCACATGCTAGCTGAGTCCTGTCATTTATGCCCATAATCTCGGTAGGATTCTCTATTTTATATGCCCCTATTGATAGTCCATCCCTTTCCATTATTTCAATTACATCTGTGAGATAATATTCTCCTTGAGCATTATTATTGTTTATCTTATTTAAAGCTTTTATTAAATCTTTAGTATTGAAACAAAACATTCCTGAGTTAATTTCTTTTATCTTTTTTTCATCTTCAGAAGCATCTTTGTGTTCAACAATCTTTTCTACACTTTCATCTGAATTTCTGACTATCCTGCCATATCCAGTTGGATCTTCAAAATCTGATGTAAGTATTGTAGCATTTAATTTATTTTTCTTATGAAATTCTACAAAAGATGATAGAGTTTCCCCCGTTATTAAAGGAGTATCTCCAGTTAAAACCAAAGTATAATCTATACCCTCTTTTATATATTCAGATGCACATATTACGGCGTGACCAGTGCCTAGCTGCTCACTTTGAAGGACAAAATCAACATCTGTACCAATACATTTCTTAACTTCATCTGCTTTGTGCCCAACAACAACCACCACTTTTTTTAACCCAGCTAAGTGTACAGAATCTATAACATGCTGAATTATGGGTTTCCCGCAAACCTTATGAGATACTTTAGGATGTTTTGACTTCATCCTTTTTCCCTCGCCTGCTGCAAGTATTACAGCATTAATACTATCCAAATGAAACACCTCTTTAAATAAAATATGTGTAAGCACAACAAATATCCCTAATAATTATATTGTAAAGAAAACAACAATTCAACCCTTTATGTCAATATACATATGATTACATCGAAAATGGAAGTTTATTGTTTAAGTAAAAGGTGTGGCGAAAATTCAGCTTCGCTGAATTTTTTCGTAAACTCTTACTTTTTACTTCTTAGTTCTTACTTAAACAATAAAATATTACTTGAAAAGTTGGGATATAAGTATTATTATATCCATTGTAACTCACCCTATGATGGGTTTGGTTTAGTTTAAGGGCAAAAAAAAGGAGCCCCAAGACTCCTTTATGCTCCCCTTTCTTCTTCACTTATAACTTTTTCATATTCGCTTAGTATAGCGTTTTGAATCTTTTCCCTTGTTGATGTGTTGATTGGGTGTGCAATGTCCTTAAACTCCCCATCTGGAGTTTTTCTGCTAGGCATAGCTATAAAAAGACCGTTCTGTCCATCAATAATTTTTATATCATGAACAACAAATTCATTATCGAGGGTTACGGAAACTATAGCCTTCATTTTGCCTTCAGAGGTAATCTTCCTTATTCTGACATCTGTGATTTGCATAATCTCACCACCTTCCAAGATGCATAACTCTAAAAGTATAGTTCTATAAATCTTTTGTTTTTCCTGCATTAATATCTATATTTTTTAAAAAAATGGTTTTTAAACAGTATTTTTCCTATTTTTTATAGGAAAGTACTCGAAGGTTCTATTTTTACTATATTATTTTCCTCGTCAACTCCATCAAGAGTGAGCAAGGATATATAGTTATCCACCATCTTTATTTCCGGTTCTTTTGATTCCATTAAAACTCCTATTCCCAAAACCTCATTTTCAAATTCCTTCATAAGCTCCATTATTCCTGTAGCAGTCCCTCCTGCTTTCATGAAATCATCTATAAATATGCTTTTAGTCCCTCTTTTTACTGCTCTTCTTGATAAAGACATTGTTTGTATTCTTTTTGTAGAGCCTGATACATAATTTATACTAACCGTAGACCCCTCTGTAACCTTGCTTCCGCTTCTTACAATAACAAGAGGTATATTTAAATATTTAGCAGTCATAAGTGCAATAGGTATTCCCTTTGTTTCTATGGTAAGCACATAATCTGCTCCCGCATCCATAAAATGTGTTGCAAGTATCCTCCCTATTACGCTTACTATATCTGGTGAATATATAATATCCGTCATATACAAAAATCCTCCGGGGATTATCCTATCAGTACTTGATAACCTTGTACACAAATCATGTACTAACTCTTTAGATTTGTCCTCACTAAATATTGGTATATATTTAACCCCTCCAGCAGCTCCTGACAATGTTTCTATAATCCCAAATGAGAATTTGTCCATCATCTTTTTAGCTATAACTATATCTTCACTAACCGTTGATTTTGCGGCATTAAACATCTCTGCAAAATAATTCAAAGTAAATATTTTATTAGGATTTTCCGTAAGTATTTTTACTATGGCTCCTATTCTTTCATTTCTATGGTATTTTTCCATAACAACTCTCCAATCTATATACGAACATTATATTTAATTATCATACTTATTATTCACTATTCTACATTATCAGCCCCTAACATTCAACAGTTTTCTGAATATTTAATAATAATTTAAAAAGCTTTAATGCCTCACCATCTCACTTAATATGCCAGTCCCAATTAAAATCAGTTTTATTAAATTATATATTGGTATATAATTTAATAAAGTATTAATTTAGCACTAAAATTATTTTAGTATTAATTATAGACTAATTTAGAGGAGTGTATTCATTGAAAGAATTTGATTTAAAATCTGATAATAATTTAAAAGTACATTTTATTGGTATAGGCGGAATAAGTATGAGCGGTCTTGCAGAAATACTGCTAGATTATGGCTTTAATGTTTCAGGCTCAGATTCTAACAATTCAAATATAATAAATAGGTTAATAGATAAAGGGGCAACCATACATATAGGCCATGATGCTGAAAATATTAAAGATCAAGACCTTGTTGTATATACTGCCGCAGTAAAGGCGGATAACCCAGAACTTATTAAAGCTAAAGAGCTTAATATTCCTATAGTGAACAGAGCCGAATTTTTGGGACAGATAATGAAGCATTACGAAAAAAGGATTGCAGTAGCAGGAGTTCATGGTAAAACCACAACAACATCTCTTTTATCAGTTATAATGTGCAATGCAAACCTTGACCCTACAATAATGGTTGGAGGAGAGTTAGATGCTATAGGAGGAAACGTAAGACCTGGAAAAAGCCCTTATTTTTTAACTGAAGCTTGTGAATATGTAGAAAGCTTTCTAAAGCTATACCCTACAGTTGGAATTGTGCTTAATATAGATAAGGATCACTTAGATTTCTATAGCGGAATAGACCAAATAATAAGCTCATTTAAAAAATTCATAAGGCTAATACCTAAGGACGGATACCTAATAACCTCATCAGATGATGAAAATGCAATGAAGGCTGCAAAGGGTTGTAATTGCAACTTAGTAACCTTTGGAATCAAAAATAATGCAAACTGGATGACAAAGAATATATGCTATGATAAAAATGGATTTGGAGAATTTGATGTATATCATAATGGGGAATACTATGACAGATTTAAACTTAGAATCCCTGGAGAACATAATATAAGCAATTCTCTTTGTGCCATTGCATGTGCAGATTTATTCCATATAGAAAAAGATATAATAAAATCAAGCCTTTCAGAATTTAGCGGAACTCACAGAAGGTTTGAGGTTAAAGGGGAGTTCTCCGGAGTTAAGGTGATAGATGATTATGCTCACCACCCAACAGAGATAAAAGCAACCCTTAAAGCTGCAAGGAACTATCCTCACAATAAGCTTTGGTGCGTATTTCAGCCACATACCTATTCAAGAACCATAAAGCTATTAGATGAGTTTTCCCATGCATTTAGCGATGTAGATGAGCTTATCCTAGCTGACATATATGCTGCAAGGGAAAAAGATACTGGAGAGATAAGCTCCAAAATATTAGCAGATAAAATAGGTAAAAATGGTGTTTCGGTTAGATACCTACCATCCTTTAATGAGATAGCTGATTTTATAGCAAAAAATGCATCCCCAGGGGATATAGTACTTACCATGGGAGCTGGAGATGTGTATAAGGTAGGGGATATGTTGCTAGAAAAATGATTTACAGATAAGTAAAAGGTAAGAGCTAAGAAGTAATAGTTGTGGTGGAAATTCAGCTTTGCTGAATTTCTTTATAAACTCTTAGTTCTTACTTATTAGTTCTTACTTATCTACAACATAGCCAGTTTAAAACCATGTTTTACAGTGCTGATCTCAGGCTATGTTGATTTACTGTAGCAGCGACTTAAATGCCTATTTTTATCCACTT
>ENA-UOOK01004831-UOOK01004831.1-fermentation-metagenome-genome-assembly--contig:-NODE-4831-length-14074-cov-11.993223_pt1 | contig 14074 bp, 13 predicted proteins | sample MGYA00245777_ERZ724023 | MGnify/ENA primary metagenome ERZ724023 (study PRJEB28704, sample SAMN03018312) | fermentation metagenome | biome: anthropogenic terrestrial biome; feature: soil... | reverse complement strand
AGGAGATGAATCAATATTTAAACAGTTAATCTTCAAATATTCTTCATCAAAAAACCTTATATATTTATATCTTTTAGTTCTTACACTTCTAACAGGTTCGTAAGAAGTGTGGAAATTTATTTCAGCATATACTTCATCCCTTATGGAAAAGCATTTCCCGCTTTCGTCTTTAAATAGTTTAGCAAAACTTTTTCCTTCTAAATAATCGGGCTTTTCCACTCCTATAAGATCACATATAGTTGGAAAAATATCTATTTGTGAGATTAATCCATCATAACTTTTTATGCTTTTATTTCCATTAGGCACTCTCATAGATAATAAAACCCCTATTCCCCTGTCCTTCAATGTACATTTGCTAAAAGGATATGCTAAACCATGGTCTGTAGTAATAAATATTATAGAATTATATGGAATATCAGTTAAAGGGATTACTGAAAAGGATGTCGTAAATGGAGAACTTAATAACTTTGATGTGCTTATTGTACCTGGAGGAAGAGCAACAGGACAAGCTAAAGCTCTTGGGGAAAAAGGTTGCTCCATGATAGAAAGTTTTGTTAAAAATTCTGGAGGCTATATAGGAATTTGTGCCGGAGCGTTTTTAGCTGTTGAAGGATATAATGAATCGACATCAAATTTGGTAATTGTAAATGCACAAGCCATAGATATTGATCATTGGAATAGAGGTTCGGGAAATGTAAAGATTAAAATAACTGATCCAACTCATCCTATTATAAATGGTTATTATGGAACAATTACAGCATATTATGAAAACGGTCCATTATTAAAACCAGGAAATTATTTAGATCTTTCAGATTATGACGAGCTTGCATTTTTTGCTGACGGGATAGGCCAAAATAATAACAAATCGAACCTTATGATAAATTCATCAGCGCTTGTTTCATCAACTTATGGATATGGAAAATGCGTTTTATTTAGTTTTCACCCTGAATTAACAGAGGGACTCCAAAGAATGTTTATTCAAGGAATACTATGGGCTGCAGGAAGAACAAGTTAATAAAAGAATCGAGGGCATTTGTATTTGTTAGGCTCTCGATTCTTTATTAATCTTTAATTGCTTATTTCTTTTAGTTTGTTGTAAATATTTCCGTTATGAGTTTTGGAAGCTATTTTAAATCCTAAATTTCCTAATAGTGAAGCAATCCATAGTCCAAGTCTTCTCATACCTGCATCAAAACCGAAATATTTAAAAATCTTAAAAGAAGACGCAAAGGAATAAAAAGATTTTACTGCATGGAAAAATTCATTTTGAAGATCCCAAGGCGACATTTTTTTGGGAACAAAATTAACAACCATCATGTCAAATGATTCCCAGTCGTTATCCAGCATGCGGTTCTCTTTAACTAATTGTTCATATAGTGGAGTCTTAGGGTATGGAGTTAAAATTGCAGGCTGAAGTTGATAGGCATTTATATTTTTACAGAAATTAACGCTTCTTTTGATGTCTTCTTGATTGTCAGTATCAAGGCCTAACACTATACTTGCTATTAATTTAATTTTGTGTTTTAAAAGAGCCGCGGCACATTCTTCAATATCAGAAATCTTTTGTTTTTTGTTTATATAATCCAGAGATTCCTGGTTCAAGGATTCTATACCTACGAGAACTCTGTTTAAATGAGCGCGATGAAGCAAATCCAACAGTTCTTCATCATTTGCCATATCCGTTCTTCCGAAGAAAAATGTTTCTTTAAATACTAAATTGTTTTCAATCATTTTTCTCAATATTTCCTTGGCCCTGTCCTTATCTGCTGTAAAATTGTCGTCTTCAAAATTTACATATTTAAATCCCAGCTTCTTATATAGCCTTAGTTCTTCTATGACATTGTCCGGACTCCTCTTTCTATAGGGATGAAACATTCTCGATGTTGTACAAAATATACAGCTGAAAGGGCACCCTCTGGATGTCATTACGTTGGCAGCACTGCATGGTGTTTTCAAAAGAGTATAATCGGGAAACGGAATTTCGTCTAAATTTTCCACATAGGGAGAATAAACTATTTTGTCTGTTATTTTTCCCTCTGCAATATCGGAGATTACCTTTTCTGCTTCTCCGACCACAACTTGGTCGGCATGTTTAATAGCTTCTTCCGGTACGCCTGATGCGTGCATTCCTCCGATTACAACTTTTTTGTTTTTTGATTTAAAGTAATCGCCTATCTCATAAGCACGGGTAGAATTTGATGTCATTGTATAGAGCATAATAATATCCGCATCTAAAAATTTGTTGAAATCCAATGTGTTATAAAGCTCTTCATAAACTTCAACGTCATGACCTTTATCCTTTAAAATTTTGCCGAGTATTAAAGGGCCGGTAATTGAATTTGAATGTCCGTAAATTAGACTTCCGAATCTGTATATGGGATTTCTCCTTATAGCTGAAGTAGGCACAATAAATATTATTTTCGTATTGATCACTCTTTTCTTAAAATTATTTCTTAAAATGCCCATTCTCCATCCTTAAATATCTCCATGGATTTTCCATCCGAAGTCGTTCCCATTATATTTAAGTCACGGGAACCTATCATGAAATCCTCATGGATTAAAGAATCATTAGCTCCATGTTGTTCAAGTTCTTTCTCACTCATTTTGTCTCCACCTTTAAGACAAGGAGGGTAAGCTTTTCCGAGAGCCAAATGACAGGAGGCATTTTCATCAAATAAAGTATTTAAAAAGGTAATGTTAGACTTTGATATAGGCGAAGAAAATGGAACTAATGCAACTTCCCCTATATATTTTGCTCCATCATCTGTATTTAAAAGTTTTTTAAGAATTTCTTCTCCTTTTCTTGCATGGAAATCTACTACCCTTCCATCTTTGAATGTGAGGTTAAACCCATCAATTACATTTCCACTGTAGTTTAAAGGTTTTGTATTAAATACTATTCCATTTATGCCGGTTTTTAACGGAAGAGTAAATACTTCTTCTGTAGGCATATTCGGAACAAAAAAAGTATTGTCCTTGTTGTAATCACCGCCTCCGCACCACAAGTGATCTTCGTGAAACTCGATAGTTAAATCGGTACCGTTGGAGGAAGTATAATAAAATTTTCGAAGTTTATTTTTGTTCAAGAATTCCATTCTGTTATTTATATTTTTAATATGGTTTTCCCAAGCTTCTATGGGATCTTCTTTATCGACTCTTATCGTTTTAAATATGCTGTCCCATAATTTTTTATATGCTTCTTCCGGAGAGTTGTGAGGAAATACTTTACTTGCCCAGTTTATAGTGGGAATTGAAATTACACACCAAGTAATGAGATCGTTCATTGCATATTCCATATAGGTTTTCATTGCCATGGCGGCGGCTTTATTTCCGGTAGAAATTTTTTCAGGATCTACTCCCTTTAAAAGTTCAGGATCTGAAGAAGATATAGATAGAAATGCAGCTCCTTCTTTTGCTAAGCTTTCCATTGCATCGGCTTTCCATTTGGGAAAGTTTTCAAATACTTCCATAGGAGAATTTATGTATTTCATCCTTGTTAAAAAATCGTCATTCCAATCTACATAAACCTCCTTAGCTTTTTCTTCATAAGCAAATTTGGCTACCTGCCTTACAAAATCTACTCCTTCAATGGGAGCCTTAATAAAAAGGGTTTGTCCATGTTGCAAATTTAATCCTACCTTTACTACAACACGAGCATAATCGCTAAGCATTGTTTCAAAACTTTTCATATTATATTACCCCTCCTTTAACGTATATTTTATATTAAATTACCCTATTTGTAAATGTTTCTACATGTTTTTGGCTTCTGTTAATAAAAAAATATTTTGCGTAGAAAAAATTGAAAAATTAAAGGGAAATAATAAAATAGTGGAGAAATATCTATATAAATATTGCTTAAACAAAGAGCAAAATATAGATAAGATTGGTGAAGTATAAAAATGAAGGAAATAAAATTATCTGTAAGAAACTTAGTTGAGTTTGTATTGAGATCCGGAGATCTGAATTCTACGTTTATAGGCAACAGCAGAGCATTGGAAGGAACTAAAGCCCATAGAACCGTTCAGGGGTCCTATGGTTCGGAATATAATGCTGAAGTTTTTTTGAGATATTCTTTCTCATATAAAGGATTTGCCATAACGTTGGAGGGAAGAGCTGACGGCATATTTGCTGACGGAGAGGTAACGGTTATTGATGAAATAAAGAGTACCCTCAAATCTTTGAAGGATATAGAAGAGGACTATAACCCTCTTCATTGGGCACAGGGCAAGTGTTATGCCTATATGTATGCTATGGAGAATAATATAGATAATATAGATGTAAATCTTACATATTATGAGTTAAGCTCAGGAGAAACAAAGAAATTTAGAAAGAGTTTTACTTTAGAAGAACTAAAAGAGTTTTTTTATAAATTGATTGATGATTATATTATGTGGGCTGAACTAAGTTTGGATGTTGATAGAAGAAGGGACTTTTCGATTAAAAAGTTAGATTTTCCCTTTGGAGAATATAGAAAAGGACAGAGAGAAATGTCTGTAGCAGTATATAATGCCATTGTGGACAGAAAAAATTTGTTTGTTCAGGCCCCCACGGGAATAGGAAAGACCATATCCGTGCTTTTCCCCGGAATAAAAGCTGTTGGAGAGGGTTTGGTTAATAAGATATTTTATCTGACGGCCAAAACTATTACAAGAGAAGCTGCTTTAAATGCCGCAAAGAAAATGAGAAAAAAAGGACTTAATATGAAAACCTTAGTAATAACGGCTAAAGAAAAAATATGTTCTAACGAAGAAATCAAATGTAACCCTGAGGACTGCCCCTATGCAAAAGGTCATTTTAATAGGGTGAATCAAGCTATAATGGAGATTATAAAAAACGAAGACATTATCACCAGGGATATTATAGAGAAATATGCTGAGAAACACATGGTATGTCCTTTTGAATTTTCTTTAGACTTAAGCCTTTTTTGCGATTTAATAATATGTGACTATAATTATGTTTTTGACCCGAGAGTAGCCCTCAAAAGATTTTTTACTGAAATAAAGGAAGATTATTTGTTTCTTGTTGATGAAGCTCATAATCTTGTGGATAGAGGAAGAGAGATGTATTCAACGGAGTTGAAAAAATCTTCCTTTTTAAATCTGAAAAGGCTGTTTAAAGGTAAGGATGAGAAAATTTTCAAGGGGTTCGGTAAACTAAATAGTTTTATGCTGGATTTAAAGAAGCTATGTAATGATAAAGGGTATTATGTTCAGCAAGATGAAATAAGTGATATATATCCTTTAATCAGAGGAGTGATTAAATATCTGGAAAATTGGCTAATTGAAAACAAAGCGGAGGTTTTCTATGAGGAAGTACTTGATATGTATTTTGAGCTTTTAGGATATTTAAGAATAGCGGAATACTATGATGAAAAATTTGTGACCTATGCTGAAAGCAATGAGAAGGATGTGAGCATAAAGATATTTTGTTTGGACCCTTCTCATGTACTGAGTGAGACATTAAAATGGGGAAGAAGTGCCGTATTTTTTTCGGGAACTTTAACTCCTCTAAAATATTTTAAGGAGATTCTCGGAGGAAGAGAAGAGGATTATGCAATGAAGCTTCCTTCACCTTTTGACAGGCAAAACTTATGCTTGGTCATTGCAGGCAATATATCGACGAGATATAAAAACAGAAACAATTCCCTTATTGATATAGTAAAGTATATAGAGGAAGCTACTAAGAGAAAAAGAGGAAATTATTTTATATTTTTTCCTTCCTATGAGTATATGATGATGGTCTATGAGAAATTTATTGAGAGAAACGGTGATATATATGTTTTTATTCAAAAACCTTCTATGAACGAAAAAGAAAGAGAAGAATTTCTACAGGAATTTACTGACGTCGAAGAAACAAAGCTGGCTTTTGCAGTGACGGGAGGAATGTTTTCCGAAGGAATCGATCTGATAGGAAATAAGCTTATAGGAGCTATAAATGTAGGGGTCGGACTTCCTCAGATATGCTTGGAGAGAAATATTATAAAGGATTACTTTCAAGATAAAAATGGCTTGGGATTTGAATATGCATATATGTATCCCGGAATGAATAAGGTTCTTCAAGCGGCAGGAAGGGTTATAAGAACAGAAAAAGACAGAGGAATGGTACTTCTTATTGATGACAGATTCTTAACGCCTGAGTATATGGAGTTATTTCCCCATGAGTGGAAACATTTTAAAAGAGTAAGCAGCAAGGAGAAGTTGAAATTTGTTTTAAACGAGTTCTGGAATTCTGAGAAAATATGATTTATATTTTTCTTGACATGTGATGTGAAAAGTGGTAAAATTTTTTAGTGTTGGATAATAATATTTAAGAAAGGGGAAATGAATCAATGTTGAATTTAATAGATATGGCTTATTTAAGAAAATTTAATGTATTAAATATGATGAATGCCCCTGGGGTTATGTTTATGTAGCTTTTTAAATATTATTTAAAATATATATGTAAAAATGTCACAGTAGAGCTGTGACTTTTTTTGTGCCTAAAAACCGCAGGATTTTTCTGCGGTTTTTTATATATCAAGAAAGGAGGAAAAAAAGTGATAATTCTGAAGAGGATGAACAACATTATTTTTATGTATGGAGGTGTTATTAAATGGAAGTATTTTTTAAATACTTATTAGGAAAGTTAAAATTGGGTAATAAATATTGCCTAAATGAATATTTAAAAATAGAATACAAAAAATATTCAAATATTCCAGCTGAATTTATAAATGAATATTATAGATAGAAGCAAAAAGATTTCCGCATATAATTTTATATTCGGAAATCTTTTTTTAATAATATAATTAATTTTCCAATATAGTATAATATTATTAAAAGTAATAAGGGGATGGTATAATGTTTGAGAAAAAATTGAGAAGCCTGAATATTAGAACTAATGAGCTAAAAGATGATAAGAATTATATCTGTTATAAGTACAATGGAAAAGGGAAAAAGATAAGTGATGAAGAAATAAGGATTACCGGGAGAGAACTAAAGCTCTTATCAGAAATGCGCGGAGAATCAAGAGGAATGATTAAATACAGCAGGGAAATACGATATGATGTAATAGGCGAAGAAAAAATGCATAAGTAATTATAAAAATATACCTTACCCTACTAAAGAAGATAGACAAAGGAGATTTTTTATGTTTGATAAAAACAAATTGTATATAGAAAACAGAAGATATTTGGGGAACAAAAATAAATTGATTCCCTTTATAAATGAAGTTATATATGAAGAATGTGGAAATTTTAATACATTTGCCGATATTTTTGCAGGAACCGGAATAGTAGCTCATTCTTTAAATAAAGCCGATAACAAGATTATTATAAATGATATTCTCTATTCCAATTATCTTGCTTATGTTACCTGGTTGGGGAATGAAGCATATGATAGGAAAAAAATTGAAGGATTAATCAGAGAATTTAATCATATAAAATGCGAGAGAGATAATTATGTATCTCAAAATTTTGGAGGAAATTATTTCTCTGTTGAGGATGCCAAAAAGATAGGTACTATACGTGAAGAAATAGATAATATTTCTTCACGTATAAATTTTAGAGAAAAAGCGATATTGATAACTTCACTTCTGTATGGGATGGACAGGACGGCGAATACCTGCGGACATTATGATACATTCAGAAGGAGTAAATCTATCAATCCTCCGTTATCATTGAAGGTACCTGCTATAAATGATGAAAGAAATAAGAATAATGATATATTTAATATGGATGCAAATTTGTTGGTAAAAAATATAAAGAGCGATATTGTATATGTGGATACACCGTATAATTCCAGACAATATTCGGATACATACCATCTTCTTGAAAACATATCGAAGTGGGACAAGCCAAAGGTTGAAGGTGTGGCCAGAAAAGCTGTAAATAAATTTATGGGAAGAAGCAAATACTGTACTGCAGAAGCGCCGAAAGCTTTCAGAGAGTTAATAAAAGATATTCAAGCAAGATATATCATTGTATCTTATAATAATATGGGGAAGAAAGGTCACAGCAGATCTAATGCAAAAATTTCGGATGAAGAGATACTGGAGATATTAAATGAAAAAGGACAGGTTTCCATCAAAGAAAAGAATTTTAAATATTATACAAGCGGTAAAAGAAGAATAGAAAATCATAAGGAAAGACTTTTTATTGTTAAATGTAAGTGATATCATTTTTATAATGCTGTTAGGATTTCTTCACATGACTGATGACAATGTTTCTGATTTCATAATACCTGATAATAATGCCAAGTGATATGAGGGGGTAAATATTGTGAATTTAATAAAATATAAGGAACAATTACTTTCTTTTTTAGATGTACCAAAAGTAAAACGAATTAGAAAAAGTGAAGAGTTTTATTTTGAGAAGGCAATTGATAAATATAATGAATACATAAATCTTGAAATAAATAAGTCTATTTTGAATATATTAATAAATAAAACAAAAAGTAAACCTTTTTCTTATAAAAAATTATTGAAAGAATATAATATAGATTCAATAGAACACAAAGTATTATTAATAATTGGTGAGTTAATTAGTTATATTGATCAAAATGCTGCTATGAAAAACGAATTAAATCAATACGAGGATAAACGTACAATGGCATTAACCTTTGTTAGGCAAAATGTTTGGGTACAAAATTTATTAAGCCATAAATTGGATAACTCGTTAGAAAATTTACCGGAAATGATAAGAAATGCGTTCAAATATATTCAAAATCCTTTAAGAGAACTGACTACTTTTAAGGAAGCACACAGACAAGCTATTTCTCGAACATTTTTTGACGGTCAATATGAAAGCATTATTGATAGCATGAGAGATATTGGGATAAGGTGCAAGAACTCTATGAATGATGGATTCCTATATTCTGAAATTTTTTATCAAAAAGGCATCAGGGAAATTTGGGATTCAACTATAACTACAGAGAGAACAAGCGGACAAAAAATTTGGTCTTATACTCCTGGTAAAAATGGCTATAAATGGGATGAATTTAGAATACAAGGCATTATGGCTATTGGATGGGATGAAATGGGAGATTTACGAAAATACAAAACAAAAATCGACATTATCGATCAATTAAATAAATTATATGAACCTGATAATAGACCTACAAATGATGGCCTTGCATTATGGCAATTCTGCCATGAAATACAGGTAGGAGATAGGATATTTGCTAAAGCGGGAAGTAAAACGCTTTTAGGTGTTGGAGAAGTAATTTCAGATTATGAATATGATGATCGTGATGAATATAAACATATTAGAAAAGTAAAATGGATAAAAGCTGGGAAATGGATATTAGAAAATGAATTTGCAACCAAGACATTGACAAATATCACTGACTTTGATGATTTTTGTTATGAATTATATGAGATAATAAATGAAGACGGTTCTGTACCAGATGAAACAATCCGGGAATCTTATACAAAACAAGATTTTTTATCGGATGTATTTATTAGTGAAGAAAAATATGAAACAATAAAATCATTACTAATGAGAAAAAAGAATTTAATTTTACAAGGTCCCCCGGGGGTAGGTAAAACATATGCAGCCAAGAGATTAGCCTATTCTTTGATAGGAGAAAAAGATGAATCAAGAATAAAAATACTCCAGTTTCATCAAAGTTATGCATATGAAGATTTTATTATGGGATACAAGCCTAATGGTACAGGATTTGAACTAAAAAAGGGACCGTTCTATCAATTCTGTAAATTGGCATCAGAGAATCCGGATAATGATTATTATTTCATTATTGATGAGATTAACCGTGGTAATATGAGTAAAATTTTTGGAGAATTAATGATGTTAATAGAAAGCGATAAACGTGGAGAGGAGATAATACTCACCTATTCAAATGAGTCTTTTTATGTGCCGGAAAATATATATATTATTGGTACGATGAATACTGCTGATAGAAGCTTAGCAATAATAGATTATGCCTTAAGAAGGAGATTCTGTTTTGTTGAATTAGAACCTGCATTTGAAACAGAAGCATTTAAAAACTGTCTCCTGTCACAAGGAGCTAGTGAAGAATTAATAAATAAAATAAAGATGAGAATGGGAAGTCTTAATTTAGAGATTAAAAAGGATACCAATTTGGGTAAAGATTTTAAAATTGGGCATAGCTATTTCTGTGATTATATAGATACAGATAAATGGTATGAAGAGATAATAAAATATGAAATTGAACCACTTATTAAAGAATATTGGTTTGACGAAGAAGAAAAAACTAAAAACTATGTTAAAGAGCTATTAAGGTGATTGATATGAACGGTAGCCCTAAAATACCAATAAAAAACATATATTATATGCTATGTTATGCATGGAATGTGCTTGAACAATCAGATAATATTTTTTTAGGCAGTGAAAAATTTGATAATATATATAACTTATTTGCAAGAATCTATATTAATGGGACAAGCAGTTTGATTAAGAGAGGATTTAGTCGATACTATATACATGAAAACGAAGTAACATCAACACTTAAAGGGAAGATAAATATATCAGATTCGATAAAAACACATATTTTTTACAATGGAAGTATGATATGTCAGTTTGATGATTTTTCAGAGGATATTAAGTTAAATCAGATTATAAAAGCTACAATTAATATATTAATAAAATCACCCCAGTTAGACGTTAATTTAAGAAAAAAACTATTAAAAACAAGATTACATTTTTCGGATATTCGGGATATTAAACTTTCTAAGGCGCTCTTTTCTTCCCTTAGATATAATAGAAATAATTATCACTACCGAATGTTAATAAATATTAGTGAATTAATCTATTACGGTTTAATTACTAATGAGGATGATAATGAATTTTCATTTTCGGATTTTATAAGGGACAATCAGATGGCAAAACTTTATGAAAGATTTGTATTAAATTTTTATAGGGTTCATTTGGATGGAACAATTTATAATGTTCATTCTCCTAAATTAAAATGGAATTTAGACGAGAAAATTAATGAAAAAGATTTATCACTGCTTCCGGAAATGAGAACTGATATAGTAATTGAAAACAAGTTTAAAAACACCCAGTTAATAATTGATACCAAATATTATTCACAGACACTGGTTTCGAGTAACTGGACAGAGATTGAAAAGGTTCGCACTGCCCATTTGTTTCAAATATTAGCATATGTAAACAATAGCAATTTTACAGGTGATATAAAAGGAATGTTATTATATCCAACCATAGAGAAAGAGATTAATGCAAATTTTCCGATACTGGGAAAAAGGATAGAAATAAGAACACTAAATCTTAATACAGAATGGAAAGATATATCAGATAGATTACTATCGTTGGTATTATAAATTATGAAACTCTTTGCTAAACCAATAATTTAAGGTTTCAATAATTCCTACATCGGGATGTAAATATGATAACAATAGGATATAGATTAAACGATCAATTTTGGGGTAAAGGAATTGCTACAAAAACAGTTGGGGCTATGACTGAGTATCTATTTTCCGATATCGGTATTAACCGGATACAAGCTCTTGTTATGCCAGAAAACATCAAATCCCAAAATGTATTGATAAGAAATAACTATATAAAAGAAGGAACCATTCGGCAGGGTTATATTTGGAAAGGAAAAGGCCTTGTTGATTTAATTTTATTTTCAAGGTTAAAGTCGGACGTCGAAATTGCATAAGTATAATATGTTTGTGGTTATCTAAAATTTATTAATGTTTTAAGATAGGTTTCCGATTAATAATCGTATAAAGTGATTTTATAACTTAAAAATGGAGGAGGGGTTGTATGCTCGATAAAGCAATTTTAATAGCTTCAACAGCACATCAAGGTCAGATAGATAAGGCAGGTGAACCATATATTTTGCATCCTCTTAGAGTAATGTTTACAAGAAGAACTGAAACAGAAAGAATCTGTGCAGTACTTCATGATGTAATTGAAGATACTAATATTACATTAGATTACTTAAAAAATGAAGGCTTTTCTGAAGATATATTATCTGCTTTGGATGCACTAACAAGGAGAGAGAATGAAACTTATGATGAATTTATTGATAGGATTTTGAGAAATAAGATAGCTTGTTATGTTAAGTTAGCTGATTTGTCCGATAATATGGATTTAACTAGAATTGCAAATCCTACTAAAAAGGATTATAAAAGAATAGAAAAATATCGTAAAGCGGCAGATAGGATACTTGAAACACTTGGATAAGAAGGAAATAATGAGTTTAATAATGTTAGAGAAATTGAAATAAATGGTTGTGTTTCTGTTATATTTTACATTGGCTCCATAAATACCAGCTAAATCTCCACGTTTAGATTGGCCTATATAAAGATTTTCACTTAATTTTAATAATGTCGTTTTGTAGATATTTTTTAAAAGTTTTTCACCCGCTGCAATAGTTATGTATATTGGTAGCAGCCTTTTTTAATGTTCTTACTTTGTTATTACCTGAATATCCTTAAAAGACGAGATCTTTTAGTATTTCAGCAGAAAACTCAATAAAAAATATTATTTGATAGTATCAAGAACTCCACTTATTTTTAACTTGATATAAAATTTTTATAATTATATAATAATTTTATACATAATAGACTTAAATACAGAAGAGTTTTATACTTTGGAGGATTTATTCAAACCGAATTCTAATTATAAAGAAAGGCTTATGAAAATTATTAAGATCAGAATTCTACATTATGTTGGATACTTCATACTAAAAAGAATTATTAGAACGGGTGGTAAAGTGAAAAGAAAAAAAGAGATTATAGAGATAAATATAGATAAAGTTATATTTCCCAATAAAGGGATAGGAAATTATAACGGGAGAAAAGTAGTTGTTAAGGGCGGAATAGAAGGCCAGCAGGTAAGAGTACTGGTTAAACGAAAGAGAAAAAGTCATATTGATGGGAATATATTGGGGATAGTTGAAAGATCCCCAATTGAAAAGGAAGCCGAATGCCTTCATTTTAAGGAATGTGGAGGCTGCTACTATCAAACTCTAAGCTATGAGGATGAACTTAAGATAAAGACTGAAGGAGTCAAGGATTTGTTTGATTCTTCCAATATTGAAATGGGAGAATTTCTTGGAATAGAAGAAAGCCCTCAAATAAAGGGATATAAAAACAAAATGGAGTATACCTTTGGCGATGCTTTTAAAGATGGGGATTTGGTTTTGGGCCTCCATAAAAGAGGAAGGTTTTATGAAATATCGGAAGTGGAGAATTGTACTATTGCCGATAAAGATTTCACTACAATTCTTCAAGAAACATCGAAATATTTCAGAGAAATGAATATTCCCCATTATAAGAAGAAAAACCATATTGGAGTATTAAGACATCTTGCAATCAGAAAAGCTCTTTCTACAGGAGAGATATTGGTGAACTTGGTGACCAGTTCTCAACAGGAATTGGAATTGAACGGCTTTGCAGAAAAATTGAAAAATATAAAGCTGGATGGCCATATAGTGGGATTTCTTCACACGACTAATGACCGTGTTTCTGATTCCATAATTCCGGAGAAGGTAGAAATCATATATGGAAGAGATTATATAACAGAAGAACTTTTAGGATATAAATTTAAAATATCTCCTTTTTCTTTTTTTCAGACCAATACTTTTGGTGCAGAAAGGCTTTATACAACGGCAAGAGAATTTGCGGGAGACTTAAGAGATAAGACAATATTTGATCTATATTGTGGAACAGGAACTATTTCCATCATTATGTCTTCTTCAGCAAAAAAGGTTGTAGGAATTGAAATAGAAGAAGAAGCCGTAGAAATGGCAAAAGAAAATTTGATGCTAAATGAAATAAATAATACGGAATTTATTTGTGGGGACGTATTGAACCAGGTAGATAATCTTAATGAGAGGCCGAATTTAATAATAATAGATCCTCCGAGACAGGGAATACACCCTAAGGCTATTAACAAGATAATAGACTTTAATCCCGAAGAATTTATATACATATCCTGTAATCCCGTGACCTTAGTAAGAGATTTGAGAATATTTGAAGACAGGAACTATAGGGTAAAGAAAGTTAAGATTATAGACATGTTCCCGAGAGCGGGGCACGTTGAAGCAGCAATTCTGATGACGTATTGTGGTTTGGACAAAAAGTAATA
>ENA-UOOK01004830-UOOK01004830.1-fermentation-metagenome-genome-assembly--contig:-NODE-4830-length-14074-cov-27.779728_pt1 | contig 14074 bp, 15 predicted proteins | sample MGYA00245777_ERZ724023 | MGnify/ENA primary metagenome ERZ724023 (study PRJEB28704, sample SAMN03018312) | fermentation metagenome | biome: anthropogenic terrestrial biome; feature: soil... | reverse complement strand
TTTTCTCTTTCATTGTATATCTTAACTTGTTGTCCAGTTTTTGGGGAGTATTATATTTCATCCGAATGGAAAATATATGTATGTGTTGGGTGAATTGTCGGGCGAGGTGCTCGTGTATGATTATGACAGCGGTAATTTGGAACTGAAACAGACTGCCAAATCCGATACGGTTGGCGCGCGCGGCAGCGCCGATATCCACGTATCGCCCGACGGGCGGTTTCTCTATTCCTCCAACCGCTTAAAAGACGATGGCATTGCCATTTTTTCCATCAATGAAACCGACGGCACGTTAACCAAGGTTGGATATCAACTAACTGCAAAACATCCGCGCAACTTCGTTATTACGCCCAACGGCAAATTCCTGCTTGTTGCCGGACGAGATGACAATAAAATTCAGGTATTTACCATCGATAAAGAGAAGGGTACACTAACTGATACCAATAAAGATATCCTGATTGATAAACCGGTTTGTTTGAAGTTTGTGGGGATGGAGTAAACGTTGTTATATCTTATAAACCCTATCGCAATACGTTGCTATTTCTACGTGGTGAGTAATAAATAAAACAACTCTGTTGCCCATATGCTTTTTAAGGTTTGTAAGGAAGGTTTTTTCAGTATCTGCATCCAAAGCAGATGTAGCTTCGTCTAACAACAATACCTTTCCCGGGCGAAGCAACGACCGGGCAATGGCAATTCGTTGAGCTTGCCCTTCCGAAACGCCTGAGCCACCAACGCCAAGAACCGTATCAAGCCCTTCGGGCAAATGCAATGCAAACGTTGCCGATGCTATTTCCAGTGCTTGCGCAAGCATTGCATCGTTGGCTTGAGAATCCCCGATTAACAGATTGTCGCGAATTGTGCCGCTAAACAGCGTGTTGCCTTGTGGAACATAAACGAAGTTTGAGCGTGTTGCCGGAGAAACCTCAGCACTTTTCTCGATGTTCTGTATCGTTATTCTCCCCGCCTTTGGTTCAATGAGTGAAAGAATTAAACGCAGCAACGTTGTTTTGCCGGCACCGGTTTCTCCCATCACGGCAATCATTTCGCCGGGATGAGCTTGTAACGAAAAATCTTTTATTACAGGCGCCGTTTCGTTGCCATAGGCATACGTAATGTTTTCAACAATAAGCGATACTTCCCCTTCTAAAAACCGCTTTTCTTCCATATATTCCGGCTGCAACGCATTCAAAAACAATAGCCGCTCGCTGGCTGCCTGTGCCGATATTACGGTGGGCAGCAGGCGCATCAAATCATAGAGAGGGCGTTGTATTTGGTTGACCAATTGCAAGTAAGCCGTTATGGTGCCAAAAGTGATGGCTCCAGCGGCAATTTGCCAGGCTCCCCAAATAAAAGCGGTAATGTATCCTCCGCTAAAAGTAAGCCCCGATATAAAACGGGCCCAAGCCGAAACAGTTGTTTTTTTCTCCACTTTTCCTTTCAGTTCTTCCTGAAGTAAGCCTAATCGGCTAATTTCGTTTTCCTGCCGTTCGTACGTCCTCACAACAAGCTGATTGAGCAGATTTTCTTCCATCATGGAAGTAATGGTGCTTTCGCTCTCTTTTATTTGACGGGTATAATCGCGCATTCTCACGTAATAGGGTTTGCTAAAGAGAAGCAGTGCCGGCATGGCAATGCCCAGCACCAGCGCCAGCATTGGGTCCATCAGCAACAAAATAGAGAAAGCGCCCAATAGTTGCAACAACGATGTGATGAGCAACGGAAAAGTGGTGATCATCGTTTTAATAATATCGTCGGTGTCTTTGATGATTCGCGTTAAAACGTCTCCGCTATGCAGCGCGTTTATTTCCATCCACTTAGTATAAAGCAGATCTGAAAACACTTTTTGCCTGACGGCATTTCCCACTTTTACTTCCGTAATGTTGCTGAATCTGACCTCGAGTACGTTAAGGAATACCCGAAAAAGCGTGAGCAAAACAAGCGCTATGGAGAAATGGAGCAGAGAGCCTTGCATATCGCCCGTGGCAACGTCTATGATTATTTTCAACGCCCACACGAAAGCAAGCGAAACCCCAACGTTTAGTATGCCGATAAGCACAATGGCCGATAGGGTCTTTCGGTGTCCTTTAGAAATAGACAGCAAGAATCTCAAAAACGTAAGCATTACTTCTTGAATAACAGTTTTATGTTTGTAAGTACCTTGTTGAGCGGCAGCGTTGCGATATGGCGAGGCGCCATTCCGTTTATTTTTCGCATCCTGTAAACAGTGCAGCTAAACGAGTGCCATTTACGGTGTAATTTGCTGGTGAACCGCTTGTCCTTAAATACGGCATACCCGAAGCTGCCACCGGCAAATATATCCTCCATCACCAAGTCCACGTATTTACCTTCGGTATCGGTAGCAAAGGGGAAGATGTTTGGGCTTGCGCCCAGGTATTTCACCGCAACCGAAGCGAAAGCCTGCATGGCGTTGAGCAATCCGAATTCCTTTGCCAAACCTTTGAAACGTTCGCCGTCTATTTGCGCGGAATACGCGTTCCAATACAGCATCCAGTCGCATAACTGCCGTATGCCAATGCCCAAATGAATGAAATGATGGAAAAGGTGTTGAAAGATAAAGAACGCGTTAAAGCCGTGCGGTAGCACACGCACGGTTAGCCCGTCTATATCGAGCGATAAAAAATGGTTATTGGCTGTTATCTGGCGGGTTTTCTTTTCCAGTAACCGGTCGTATTTAACAATGCCAAAGTAAGAGATTTCGTGGTGGTTTTCAATAAGAACGTTCTTGTAATAAAACGCCTGATGGTGAATATTCTCCGCTTCCATCTCATACCCCTGACTCCGCGCCCAGGCGTTTGCTTTATCGTAATCTCCTTTTTGATATAAATACGCATCAATATCGCCGGGCGTGCGGTGGAGTGGGTTGGGGTAGAGCGTGGCATTGCCTTGCCCTTTGAGTAAAACAAAGGGGCAGCCGATGCTTTCGTAATCGTGCGACAGGCTTTTGAGCACGTTGTTGATACGCTCGTTCGATTTTTCTATGGCCCCGGCTTCAAGATGCAACTTATACAATACCTTCTTTTCGGGGCGAAGCGTTGGCGGCAGCAGCATAACCCCGTCATACACCAAGGCGTTCACCTTTTGCGCCAAAGACAGCCGGTGTATCTCTTCCCACACCGGTGTGCCGATGTTGTGAAAGAGTTCTTCCTTTGGCGCCCGGTTCCACATGGCGGAAGCCAACAGTTCCAGAAAAACGGTTTGGGCGGTGTTCATATTGTTTTCACGCTAACACATCCGCTTCTTTTAGTTTCTCAATCAATGCTTCGGCATCGGTGTGGGCTAGCTCGTTGCTTATGCCGTATTTTTGAGTGAGCAAATCCCTCCAGCCAGTGGAGTCGAACTCTTTGTTGAGGCTGCGGTTGATGAGGTATTCGGCCGATTCGTTGAGGGTAATGATACGCGTAAAGTTGAGGTGGCCTTTGTCGTTAGACACGAGAACGTGCTCGCCACCAATTCGTTTGATTGAAATGTTCGATTTGAATTTCATCTTGTTATACTGTTTATATTGTTGTGCCGCAAGCGGCGATAAATGGCCAGCAATGCCCGGCGTAAGAAACCATTGGCAGGCCATAGCCGCCGGGCGGTTTTCCAAGCGAGAGAATCGGGCGTGTACGTCCTGCCGTTTCGTTCCAGTGCCACCGCTTCTGCCAGCACAGATGATGCGGTGCATGTTTCACGCGCGTAAGGGTTGCCATCGCCCCGCAGGGTTACCCTGTCGCCTTCCACGCGTGCTATCCGGTGCAGGTAAGCCGTTTTCTCGTTGATGCGCGCCGCCACGATACGCCCTTTCCGCAACGATGCCGGCGTGGCTTTCACCAGCGTAACCACGTCTCTGCCCCCCACGATAAAAGGCAGCATACTGTTTCCTTTTATGGTGGTTTTAATGTGTTCGCCCTCTGCTATATGGTCTAACAGAACGAGGTTGGACAGGGTGCGTTTTGTGGCCATGCGTTACGTGTATATAATTCGTCCGATTCCCATTGTGCGGGGTTATTATGGATGTATTCCGCTATGCGGTTCATTTCGTCCTGATTGCGAATGATGCGGTCGTGAAAACGTGTTTGCCATCCAAACCTGATGTGGCGGGTGTTGGCGTGTTTGGTTACGGCGGATTTGAAACGTGATATAACATGCGATAAACGTCCGCATTGTTTGGCAATTGCCTGCATTTTTTCATTTTTGGTGTTATCCCCCGTAGAGACGTCATAATATGGCGTCTCTAATGCATCAGGCGTTTTGGGTGTTTGTTTTATCGAGACGCCATTGTATGACGTCTCTACGGTATGGGGCGTTTGTGTTACCGAGACGCCATTATATGACGTCTCTACGGGGGTGTTGGGTTTTTGTTCTATTGATGTGCCATTGTATGGCGTTTTTGCGGGGGAGTCATCCACAAAAACGATTAAATGAATGTGATTAGGCATAATGATATATACCGGAATAGAAATATCGGAATGTATATTTTCCATTTTACGGACACATTCATCTACATACCCCCCCAACCCGTTCAATTGCATGGCGCCGTTGTGTATGTTGCCGAAAAAACATTCCATGTCTGCCGTGCACACGGTAACGAAATAGGCGCCGCCGTTGTAACGGTGCCACGCGGCGCGTGCCGAGGGTATGCGGTAACGATGTTGGAATCTGTCGGTGGGCATGTTGTTCGAGTTTCTATGTTGCGTTGTAAAAACGCAGCCCGTGAACGGGATGTTTGCTTTGCCCGGGGCGTGCTGCGTGTTTACAACGACAAATGGTTACACAACCGGCATTAATTTCTCCGTGAGGCGCACTGCTTCTTCATCGGGACGGCAATCTAACCGATAAACGGGCACAAGCTGCAATATATCGCTCAGCGTATCGGTTGTGTTTTCCCGATGGCGGCTGTCGGAGCGCATAACGCTGGCAGATTGCAACAGCGAGGTAAACGCCTGCAACCCTTTTTGCGGCGTGAGAATATTCTCGGGGTGCTGGTGCAGATGCACAAATGCCGCCACTTGTGCCGATTTGTTTTTGTAGCACGGCGTTTTGCCGCTCCACGGCGTGCCAAACACGTGCAACGAGCCATTGCTGCCGAGGCGCACCACGGGTTCGTCGTCGTTCAGCAGCGAACAGCCGGGCACAAACTGTTGCCACAAACGGCTGTGGGTGCTTTTGCCCGTTCCGCTTTTGCCGAGGAAGAGCAACGCCCTGCCGTTCTTTTCTATTACCGAGGCGTGCATCTTTACCGTTTTCATCGGAGCCGAAGCCATGCCAAAGGCCACGATGAGGAAATTGTTTAAAAACCAGGCTTCGCCTTCTGTTATCAGCGATAAATCGGTATACAGGAAGCGCCAGTCGTGCGTGGCAAAGAGCGCTTGCTTGCGGCCCGGCAGCTCCATTGTAATGGTGTATCCGCCGCGCGTGTGGTATACTTCGTACCCGATGCCGTTCCATTCAAAATAATCGTCGCGCGGGTGGCGGGGAATGGCCAGGGGCACGTCGCCCGAAAGGCGGAAAATGGGTTCCGCCGTGTTGGTGGCACCGTTAAGGCCTTTTTGCCTGCCGTGCCTGCCGCAACCAACCCGAAACGGCTCAAAATTGGGCAGCATCATGGCCGTTGCCTCGGCAGCGGGCGTTTCTATGGCAATGGTGTGCCCAGCTATGGTATATTGCAGTAAATTCATAGGCCAAAGATAGTGATTTTATTTAGTTGCCCCGTAAAAGGGATTATTTTGTTTGCGTTTGTAGAGACGTTGCATGCAACGTCTCCTCGATGCACCCGTAAACGGGATCTTCGCTCAGCTTCGACGTGCAACGTCTTCACGATGCGCCCGCCTGCACAGGGATTGTGATTTTATGCAAAGACGTAGCACGCTACGTCTCTACGAGTGATGGCAAGGGCAACGGCAATACCCGAACGGCGGTTTGAAACCGCCGTTTGGTATTTTTGGGTTTTACGCGCAGGGCGGTTATTCACCGCCGTGCGCCCCCGTTAGTGCACGGGGAGGGAAACCTTTGCCAAAGTGTTGGAACTTTGGCAAAGGTGTGAAATACCTCTATCCTTTTTCGCTAACGCGACACACGGATTAGAAATCCGCGCGAGCGGGAGGAACTTTGGCAAAGGTGTGTTACCGCCTACGGCATTACTGCCACGGCGCTTGTGTTGCCGGTGCGGTATCCCATTGAAAATCGGTATTTTGCCCGCCGGTGCCGGTTTTTGTAATAGAATGTACTACCGTGTTAAGTGTGTAGCACTTGCCCGGTTGCAGGGTGATGGCTGCATTTGTTTTGAAGTTTGTTTCGGGATAATAATAGCCGCCGTTTTTATCGTTGAACTCAACTTTTATTTCTGTGGGAGCTGTTTTGATATAAACCGGTATAAAGTAAACAAAACTTTGGCCGGCGGCTATGGTATGATACGTATTGTTGTAGATGTTCAATACCCCGTGTTGATTATCCAGACTGATAATATCCTGTGTAAAGGGGTTCCAGTAGCCATACCCATTATTCATTACTATGCCACCGTTAAATTTTACACTAACGTATTGCGGTGTAATGGCTGCACCGGTGTTGTTCCTTACCTGCACGGCAAACAGGGCGGTGAGGTGTTTAAACTGCCCGTCGAACACGGCTTGAGACGTGCCGGCGTTCCATCCGGCAGCAATTTCGCCGCGCAGGGTCATAGGCGTAGAGCGGGTAACGTAGAGCAGGTTGGTAATATCTGAGGCATTATCGATTCTCGCACGATATGTCTTCAACCACGGTTTGCCATGATAAAACGGCTCCGTATTAGTCTCTGCTTTTGAATAATAAGTCTTACCCAAATAAGTAACCAATACTTTCACGGGTTGCGTGTTGTCGGTAATTTGGGTGGGGATGTTGAAGTTAAAATTCACGGTGCGCCCGTCATCGGTAATGTCTGCGGCTTGGAGGGTGTAAAGGATTTCACCTTTTTCTTCACCATTCACAGTGCCATCATTATATTTCGCACTTATCAGGTTTCCCCAGTTGGCGATGTCTTCGCCTTGCCAGCAAAGGATGCTGAATTTGTCGCCCACGGCCCATTTCACTTTAATGCCGTATCCGGCGGTGGCAGTCCAGGAACCCTCGAAGGCGGTGCGGGTTTCCATTGTTGTGGGTATGGTTGCCGATACGCGCACAGTGCGGGCTTCGGGTTGCGGTTCAACGATTTCGTTTTTGGTGCAGCTTGCGAATATGAGCGTTATTGCTGCGAGAGCGGAAATAATTAATAATTTATAGTTCATAATGCATAATTTGTTTAATGGTTTGTTTTGCTTGGTAGAGACGTTGCATGAAACGTCTGTACAAATTTGGGTGTTTTTTTCGCTAACGCGACACACGGATTATAAATCCGCGCGAGCGGGTTTCGTAGAAACGTAGCACGCTACGTCTGTACAGGGACGTCTGTACAGGGACAGCCGGCTTACCAAAATCCTCCGCCGGGTATATCTTCCGTGCTTCCGCCGAGGATGTTTTGTTCCAGTTCAATGTCTGTTACTTCAATGTGTGGCGCGGTGTATGGTTCCTGCGCCGGGTTTTGTAGAGACGTTGCGCGCAACGTCTGTACTGGATTTGCAAATTCTTTTTCTTGCATAATAAAAATTGTTTTAAAAAGTTTAATGTTTAATGTTTAATGTTTAATGTTTAATGTTTAATGTGTAGATTCTGTACGTCTGTCATCATTCCTGCGTTTCGGGGTCGTTATCCGTTACTTTTTTAGTGTATTGGTTTACTACTTTTACTTTTACCATTTTCGCGGCATTCAGCATTTCCTGTTTCGGGAAGAAGCGAATGGCCGGTGTTTTAAGCGTGGCGGCGGTAACTTCTTCGGGCGTGTCCATCATTTGCGCGCCAATGGTTACTTTAACGGAACCTAAATCGGCTAAATCTACCGATGCGCCACGTTGTAAACTGCTGTTTACAAACTCGGCCAGGGTGGTGAGGGCGTTGCGCACATCGCCCCGCGCCAGCGACGTGGCACGTACAATTTCATCTTCGAGCTGGCGGGGTGTTACCCGCTGTTGGGTTTTTGGCGCGGCGTAATACACGGTTTGCCCTTTCTTTTCGCCAATGGCCATTACACGTTCTTTTACTTCAAATTCAATCATGATGTGTACTGTTTTAGGGTTTGTTATTTATTGTTCAGGCTGCTTCGCGTTTAGGAAGCAGTTGGTTTGCTTTTTTTTTGGCCTGTTGCCGTTGTCCTTTATTTTCTACTCTTTTGCTCTTTTGCGATTACGGGGTGAGGGCTTTGCCGATTACCCCGTGTGCGTTGCCGGGCTTGCCTCGTGTCCGCAGAAACGGTTATCTCGTGTTCGTTATGGCGTTTTGCCCATGTTCCCTAAAAAGAGATACGGCTCAAAGGTAGAGGGGGCATTGTAAAGTCCGTTGTACTTTTCGAGCAAATGTTTGTATAAATAGAACATTAACATTGGGTGCATTTGTATTATTCGCGCATGAATTTGGGTTAAGTATTTGATTGATAAAGAACAAAAAATACAAAGGTTTTTTTGGGGGTCGGGCGGATAATGGATGGTGCGGGTGTTGTGGACGGGTTACCGGTATTGCCGTTGGTATTGCACGGGTGTCATACCGGTGAGCCTTTTAAAGGTGCGTGAAAAATAGGCTATATCGTAGAAACCGCAGGCATCGGCCACTTCGGTAACGGTTTGCATGGTGGCGGAGAGTAGTTTCTTGGCGTGGTTTATTTTTACATGCACTATGTAAGATGAGGTGGAGTATCCCGTGAGGGCATTGAGCTTGCGGTTGAGTTGCGAGGGGCTCATATTGAAGGCTTCCGAAACAAAAGAAGCATTGAGTTGCGTATTTTGTAATTCCTTGTACAGAAAATCGTTCAACTTCAGCAGGAAAGTATCTTCGCCGGAGTGGCGGTGGTGTTTTTTGAGGCTTTGAATTTCGTTGATGAACTTTTCTTTGAGCACACGCCGGCTTTCAAGCACGTTTTCTATGCAAATGAGGAGCTCTTCGGGTTGAAACGGTTTGCGGATATAGGCATAGGCGCCGCAACTCAACCCTTTGATGCGGTCTTCATCGGTGCTTTTTGCCGTGAGCATAATTACGGGTATGTGGTTGAGGAGCAGGCTTTGTTTTATTTCGCGGCATAACTCAATGCCGTCCATCACGGGCATCATGAGGTCTGTAACCACCACATCGGGAACGTGTTCCTGTGCCAGTTCCAGTCCTTCGAGGCCGTTTTTTGCCGCAATAACGTGGTACTTTTCCCGGAGAACGGATTGAATGTAAACGGACACGTCTTTGTTGTCTTCCACCACCAAAATAATGGGTAGGGAATTGCCGGGGTCATCGGCATCGTCTTCATAAGGTACTTCAACTATGGTGTCGAGCGCGCTTTCTTCTGTGTGCGACTTTTCCAATAAGGAATACACGCTTTTTTCTTCTTCGAGCAAGGGTATGTTTGGCAGGTTCTTGTTTTTTACGGGCAGGGTAACCGTGAAATTGCTGCCTTTGCCCCGTTGACTTTTCACCTCTATGCTTCCTTTCATTTTTTCTACCATAAGCTTGGTAAAAGACAATCCTATGCCGCTTCCCGAGGTGTTGCGGGCGCTTTGGCTTTGATAGAATAACTCGAAGATGTGTTGCAAATCTTCTTCGGGAATGCCTTCGCCCGTGTCGGCTACGCGCAGGATGATGGTATCGGGGCGCGAACCCCGTGCAATGGTAAAATCTATGGTATCTCCCTCTTGCGTGTGCTTAATGGCGTTAGACAACAGATTGCTCACCACCCTGTCCATGTAAAACGGGATGAAATCCATTGGCTGTGCCTCCAATTCCGAAAAGAAGGTGAGGGCTACGCCTTTTTCGAGGGCAAAGAGTTTAAACGTCTCTGCCGTCATCCGCAAATAAGATATAATATCGCCTCTTCTCCATTGGGGCGCATCTTTGCCCGACTTCAGCCGTGTAACATCCAACAATTGGTTCACCATGTTGAGCAAATTGATGCTTTGCCGTTCAATGGCTTCACTGTATGTGTATTTTTCCTTGTCGGAGAGGTCTTTCTTTTCGCGCATGAACCTGCTGAAACCCTGAATAACGGTGAGCGGCGTGCGAAACTCGTGTGTGATGTTGGTGAAGAAATCGGTTCTGTTCCTTTCCATTTCCTTCAACAGCTTATTGCTGCGCGTGCGCTGCCGGTAAGCGTAATACAACGCCGCCGCGGCTACCAGAACGATAAAGAAAAACAACCAGGTTACATATAAAGCACGCTGCCTTTCTTTTTGCTTTGCCAGGCTGTCGGCTTGCACTTGTTCTATCATACGCGTGCTGCGGTTTTGCTCATAGCCTATTCTTACGTCTAAGAACCGGTTGGATTTTTGAATGCCATGCACGCTGTCCTGCATTTCTTTGTGCAGTTTGTATTGCCGCAGAGCGGCCTGATGGTTGTTTTGCCTGATATAGAAATCGTGCTTCAAGCTGTACACTTCTGCCAAATGCTCGGGCGAATTGATTTGATTGGCGGTTTGCTCGGCAAGTTCAATGTATCGGTTAAATTGGGGGATGTTGTTTTCCAGCAGGTGAATGCGGGCAATGGATAAGCAAGCCACAAGCCAGTGCCAGCGGTCTGATATTTGTTCCATCAGGTTATAGGCCTGTTGGTATTCTGCTTTTGCCGCGGTATAGTCTGCTTGTTTTTCATAGAGGTTCCCCAAGTGTATGAGGCACAGACCGATGCCCATATTTGATTTGGCAATTTGGTTTTGCTCCAGCGATTTGTTATAGTAAGTAAAGGCGGAGTCTAATTGGTTGCGCTGTTCAAAAATGGCGCCGAGGTTGGCGTAGTTTATGGCTTGCCCCACGGGGCTTTGCAGTTTTATTTCGTCTTGGAGCGCCATCCTGAAATACTTTTCGGCATCGTCTAAATATCCCAGCGTGAGGCTCACGTTGCCGATTCCATTTAGAGAAACAACTCTGTTTTTCATTCCAACTCCCGGCACATGTGCCTGTGAATATGCTTCAGCATAATCCAATGCTTGATAATGATAATCTGATGCTTCGCCATGCGAGCCGATCCGTCTAAAATCGGTGCCTAAGTTGTTGAATGCTTGCACTATCTCTATCGTGTCGTTTAATTGTAGTGCAAGTGTCAGTCCTTCCTGATGGTTATTTATTGCTTCGGTGAAACGCGAGTTTTCACGCAGAAATATACCTAACTGCTTATAACCCAACATTGCAGCAAAATCGTTCTCCTCATCAATATATTGTTTCAGCAAAAGTTTCAGAGAATCTTCACTGTATCTGTTTCTGTATAAAACGGCGGAAATCTCTTTTCGATTTGCTTCCGCTTGCTGCAACTGTTTTTGAGCATCTGAGCAATCGCAGAAAAAACCAATTATCAGCAACACAACAAGTATAGCAAGTGAGGTTGGTGCTTTATATCTATTAATCCTAATTTTCATAGCAAACAAACAGGTATTTGGTCTTGTTTTTTCTCTGTATTGAAATATTTTAGGGAGTAGTAAACCAGGTAAATAGTTTTTCCTCCTTTTCTCAAAGATATTGTTTACTTGCGCGTTTATTCTATTCATGAACAGATTATTACTTTTTCATTTAAAATTCCATCCATATATTACATTTGTAAATTCAATTAGTAAATGCAACTTTGACGGCAGGATAGTATAGATTATTTTTTCAGAGCTAGGGAGGAAAGACTCCCCCCCTTTGCTCCGATGGAAAAAATGACTATAATTGTTCTCCGCCTAAAGTTCACATTTATGAGTCATTTAACCAGGGAACAAAGATATACTATTGCATCGATGTTGCAAAACGGCTATAATCAAAAAGAAATAGCCCTTGTTATTAAAAAAGATAAATCAGTTGTCAGCCGGGAGATCCGCCACAATGCAGATGCCCGATCCGGCGTTTACAGAGATGATTTAGCTCATCGTAAATACCTGAAGCGTCAGGAGTATAAAGCTAAAACCAGAACCTTCACACCTGAAGTAGAGGAATATGTCAGAGATAGATTGCGTCTAAAACACAGTCCTGAACAAATTGCAGGTGTTGCCAAAAAGAACGGGGATAAATGTGTGTCACACGAGCGAATCTATCAGTTTATTTGGCAAGATAAGCGAAAAAAAGGAACGCTGTATCTTGATCTTAGAAACAGAGGACGTCGCTATAAAAAGCGAAGTGTGATTTACGATAAACGGGGTATAATCCCCAATCGCACAGACATCTCTCAAAGACCGCCTGAAGTTGAACTGCGCGAACGCTTTGGTGATTTAGAAATTGACCTGATTATAGGTAAAAATCACAAAGGCGCTATCTTAACCATCAATGACAGAGCTACCGGATTCGGAAAACTTCGTAAATTAGATGGAAAAGATGCTCAGCAACTTGCAACGGCTACCATTGATTGTTTGATGGAATGGAAACCTTTCCTTAAAACAATCACATCTGACAACGGGAAAGAGTTTGCCGCTCATGAATTGGTAGCCAAACATTTAAATATCGATTTCTTCTTTGCTAAACCATATGCAAGCTGGCAAAGAGGTTCGAACGAAAATTTTAATCGCCTCGTCAGGCAATATATACCGAAAAAAGTTGATTTTGATTGTATTCCTACAGATTATATTAATTTTGTGGAATATCAACTCAATAATCGACCCAGAAAAAGATTCAAATACGAATCGCCAATGTTTATGTTTAATCAATTATTTTTCATTTTTCTATTTTTTTAATTGAACTCTTAATCTGTTCCCCTCTGACAGCCTGCCATCGTGGGCTACACTGTTTCCGTATCGATCCTCAACAGGAGGTAATGGATTTGGAATTTTGAGCTTTCGACGAACATAATATGCTCGAACTGCATCAGCGACTTTTGCGCCGCTGAAGAGTTCAACCTCTGTTCTATTTACAATGACTTTCATATGGCTAATACTCTATTTCACCCTCTCTTGTAGTTTTTATAAGTCGCCAGTTTTTGCTTTTAGCAATATCCACCGCTTCTTGCGGCACCTCATTCAAATCTTCTTCGGTGTCATAACTCACTTCTGCTACAGCACCTCCGGGTTTTTCAACGTGTTGTACTGCTTTGAAAAGTTCAATCATCGATTTTGCACTGATTTCATTATCTTGACAAATAATTCTTCTTAATTGATTGAATTTCTTTGCTTTAATCGTTTTGATTTTATTACTATCAATCCAAAGTTCTTTTAGCTCTGCATTATTACTCAAATCCAATTCTGTCAACTCATTATTTGCTATTTGCAAATCGGTTAACTGAACATTCTTTGTTAAGTCTATGGATGTAAGTTTATTACTAGTTGCTTGTAACTCCTTTAGGTTTGGGCATTTTGAAATATCCGAATTGGTTATTTTCTTCACATTCAAGTTAATATAGCTTACATCACCATAAATGGTGAAGGTATTGGCATCTAAGATTCCTTTAAATTCTGTTAGCTCATCGGGATAAATCAGTTCCCCTTCATCCTGAACTTTATCATTATTCAAATCAACCCAAATGGCTGCGGTATCATTGGCGCTCCGCTCAAAATAAAACGAAAATAGTGTGCCAACCTCTACTTCTGTTGTAATGGTGATTTGTGGGTTTTTAGATTTCTCAGATGAAGTGCCACCTCTTCAAGACATTACCAACACTGAAAGAATAGCCACTATTATGTAATACCTAGTTATACTCTTCTTTTTCATAAAAGTAAATTTATATTATTTATCAAATCTATTCGGACCTGGCTCACTATCTTTGATAGCCAATAGAATAAACCATATAGATCCAATAAGTGGAATCATATTTACCAGAATCCATCCTCCACCTTTGCCAATATCGTGCATACGGCGTACTCCAACTGCAATTGAAGGTATCAATAAAGCTAAAGCGAATAATCCCTGAATAATCATAAATAACATCCTAAGCAGTTTTACTCCACCCAGGATATTTATAAACATAGATAATACTACACTAACAATAATGTAAACAAGGATATACTACCAAAACTCTGTTTTATGTTTATATTAACCCAAAAGTATACCATTATTCCATTCCAAAAGTATACCATTT
>ENA-UOOK01004829-UOOK01004829.1-fermentation-metagenome-genome-assembly--contig:-NODE-4829-length-14075-cov-4.571755_pt1 | contig 14075 bp, 13 predicted proteins | sample MGYA00245777_ERZ724023 | MGnify/ENA primary metagenome ERZ724023 (study PRJEB28704, sample SAMN03018312) | fermentation metagenome | biome: anthropogenic terrestrial biome; feature: soil; material... | reverse complement strand
TAGTGTGACTGGATATGGAGATAAGGGGCCTGACTCTGAAAGGCCTGGATTTGACTCTACAGCATATTGGGCACGTGGTGGTCTGATGGCATCCATAGGTGAGCCAGATGCACCACCGCCAGTACCTTTAGGTGGATTTGGTGATAATCCAACTGCTGTATTTCTGGTTTGTGGCATTCTTGCTGCTGTTTATGGCAGAATAAATACTGGAAAGGGTCAGAAGGTTACTGGAGCACTTTATAATACAGCCATTTTTAATATGAACCTTGAACTGGCTTGTGCGAACTACTACCCAAATATGGTTAAAAAATCCGTTATGAATCCCGTATCTCCGCTAATCAATGTATATAAGTGCGCAGACGAAAAATGGATCAGCTTGACCTCTCTTAATTACAATAAGGATTGGAAACTATTGTGTGAAACTTTTGAACGTCCTGATTTAGTTGATGATCCCCGATGCAATACAGCAAGAGCTATTGGTAAGAACAGTGCAGAAATCGCTCAGTTGTTTTCAGAAATTATAAAAAAAGAAAAGCGTGACGAGTGGGTTAGTCGATGGTCGGAGGCAGATATTCCTCATGAGTTGGTACTAGTGTAATGTATCATTGATATTTAGCAAGAATATATTGACTATTCGGCCGTTTTTTGGTATAATAAAAGAAACGGCGGTGAATCCAAATGTCAAGAGCTAAAAAGTATAAAGTAACACTTACAGAAGACGAAATAAAACAATTAAAATCCATTATCCGCAAGAAAAAAACATCCAAAACAATCCGGTGCAGATGCCAAATCCTACTTGATATTGATGAGGCTCATGGAAAACCATATACACATGAACAAAGTGCAAAATCAAATGGTGTTTGTATAGCGACTGTATCCAATACAATCAGGCAATATATTCAAGAGGGGCTGGACTCCGTAACGGAACTAAAACGAAATATAAATTCGGATAATGCTAGGCGCAAGGTAGATGGACGTGCAGAGGCAAAGCTTATTGAGATTGCATGTGGTCCTGCGCCTGAAGGTCATTCCAGATGGACATTGAGACTTCTTGAAGAAAAAGCCAAAGTCGAACTGGATATTCCGGTAAGCAAGGATACAATTGGAAGGGCTTTAAAAAAAACAAATTACGACCTCACCTCAACAACTACTGGTGTATTCCACCAAAAGAAAACGCGGAATTCATAGCGTGTATGGAAGATATCCTCGATGTTTATGAGCGTCCTTATGACGAATCTCATCCTGTGGTATGCATGGATGAAAAGCCATATCAGTTGCTTGGAGAGGCTCGTGATTCTCTTCCGATGCGTCCCGGAAATGATCAGAAAATTGATTCCGAATATATTCGTGAGGGTACCTGTAGCATTTTTGTAATTACTGAACCACTTGGTGGTAACAGGCATGTGAGTGTGAGAGAACACCGCACTGCTGTTGACTGGGCTGAAGAAATAAAGTACCTATGTGATATAATGTATCCAGATGCCGAGAAGATAGCTCTTGTTATGGATAATCTTAACACTCATAGGCCAGCATCACTTTATAAAAGGTATCCGCCAGATGAAGCAAGACGGCTTATTAAACGTCTTGAAATTCACTATACTCCTAAGCACGGCAGTTGGCTTGATATGGCTGAAATAGAGATTAATGTAATGACACGTCAGTGTCTTTCAAGACGTATTGATGATATCGAAAAACTCCGAACAGAACTTAATGTATGGGAGAGCAATCGCAATAACACTGGTAATAAAATTCTCTGGCATTTCCGCATTGGAGATGCTAGGGAAAAGTTAATATCACTATATCCTACAATCGCTCCTGCTGTCTTATAATAGACAGCAGATTATGCTATTTATCAATGATACATTACACTAGATCCATTTGAAGACAGCATCTTCATGTTTTGTGGAAGGAAGCCAAGCAGGATAAAAGCACTCTACTGGGATAAAAACGGATTTGTTATGTTGTACAAAAGGTTAGAAGAGGGCAAATTTCAGTGGCCAAGAACTGATAATGAAGTTCGTGATTTAACAGTTCAACAATTAAGATGGCTGATGGAGGGGTTAAGTATAGATCAACCAAAAGCACATAAAGCGGTTGGGAAATTAGATTTGATATAATCAAAGAAAGCTTTAAAAGCCTTGAAAATTACGCGAAATTTCAAATAAAAAGCTTGTAAAAAGCGTCAAATTATGCTACAATAAAAGCATGAAAAACGTTGAAAATATCGAAAAAGTTGCCACAGAAACCATAACGATTTCTCGTGAAGAATATGATAAATTAATAGCCCAAAACTTAGAAATGCAAAAGCAGATCAAATGGCTTATGGATACGATAAAGCTAAAGAACAACAAAATATTTGGCTCGTCATCAGAGAAGTCAAATGATGAAGAGAGCGATCAGCTGAGCATATTTAATGAGGCAGAAATAGAATCAAACCTACAGGTAAAAGAGCCTGAACTTGAAGAAGTAAAAGCTCACTATCGAAAAAAGCGTACCAAGAAAGATAGATTGCCTGAGGACCTTCCTGTAGAAGAAATAGAATATACGTTGCCGGAAGAAGAACAAATTTGCCCTGTGTGTGATGGAAAACTTCATGCAATAGGTAAGGAAATAGTAAGGGAAGAACTTAAGATAATACCTGCAAAAGCGGTAATAGTACGCCATGTAAGGTTTTCTTATGCATGCAGAAATTGTGAAAAGACAAATACTGAAGTACCAATAGTAAAAGCTCCTGTACCAAATGCTGTTATCAAGGGAGGCTTTGCTTCTCCTGAAACAGTAGCATATATAATTACACAAAAATATCTTATGGATATACCTTTATACAGGCAAGAAAATGACTTTAAAAGAAGAGATATCCTTTTATCCAGGCAAACCATGAGCAACTGGATAATTAAAAGCTCACAGATGTGGCTTAAGCCCATATATGATAAGCTGCATGAAAGGTTAGTGTCTTCAGAAACAGCACATGCGGATGAAACAATCCTTCAGGTATTGAAGGAACCAGGGAAAAAACCGCAAAGCAAAAGCTATATGTGGTTATACAGGACAGGGCAATACGAAAAACATCAAATTGCTCTGTACAAATATGAAAGAAGCCGGAGTACAAAACATGCTGAAGAATTCTTAAAAGGTTTTTCGGGTTATTTGCATTGCGACGGTTATCAAGGGTATAAAAGAATAGAAAATGCAATAATTGTTCAGTGTTTTGCTCATGCAAGGCGTAACTTTGATGAGGCATTGAAAGTCTTAAAAGAAGATGAAAGAAAAACATCAAAAGCAATGATAGGATTTGAGTATTGCAATAAGCTTTTTGAAATAGAGAGAAATATTAAAGAATTATCACCGGAAGAAAAATACGAAAAACGTCAAGAACTTTCGCAACTAATGCTTGATGAATTCTTAGCATGGCTTCAGTCATTAAACCCTGCAAAACAAAGCCGTTTAGGAATTGCTGTAAGTTATACGCTCAATAACTGGGAATATTTAAACAACTACATGTTAGACGGAAGGTTAAATATAAGCAATAACAGCGCGGAACACCTGGCAAAAAGCTTTGCTGTATGCAGAAAAAACTTTTTGTTTTCAAACACTCCAAAGGGTGCGGATGCAAGTGCACTATGTATGAGCTTTGTAGAAACAGCAAAGATAAACAAGATAGATCCTTTTGAATACTTAACACACATATTTAAAAATGCACCACAATTGGATTTAACAAAAGAAGAAAATGTAGAAAAACTACTTCCTGAGGCATTTAAAAATGAGAAGAAAAAAGACTCCTAATATTGATTTCATAGTTGGCATGGCTGAGGATTTTGCAAATGGCGGTGACTACTTAAGTTTTTCATTAGATTTCATGCATTACTTTATTGAAAAGTATGATGCCATGTGCCGTGAGGATGAAGTTTATGCGGATATGATTAACTATTACTTGTTTGAAAAGGCATTTGATGAGCATCGTGATGATCCGGAAGATGAGCTTCGCAGGATTATGAAAAAGGCACTTAGGGAATTAAAATCTGATGACATTTTATAAAAGCTCAGCAAAAATGCTGAGCTAAAAAAATATATATTAAAAACTGTTATTTTAGTAGGCGCATTTGACGCTTACATGACAACTCTTATTTTTCGATGTTTAATTTAGTAAAGATAAAAGCTGCAACAATAAAACCCTCAGCGTACTGAAGGTTTTAGTCTTAGCAGTTTTTTCGGCAGAAATTCTCTACCTTTCCACTTATCATTTCTCTTTGTAAATTGAAACTTTTGAGTTACGTGTTATAAACATAATGGGCAATTTGGTTTTGGGCTTAAGATCAACCACACAAACTTTAGTTTGTTTCACTCAAGTTAGATGAGCTTGGAATATCTTCACTCGATTTTTCAATTTCTTTTGACTTTTTAATTAAAGACAATGTTTGAGAAACATTTCCCCATCTTTCATTTAACTTTTCTTTAATTCGTATAGTATCTGAAAATCCAAGTTCTAACAAAAGGTAATATTCAAGAATATATAACAAAGTCCTATTATATATAGATATTTCTTCTTCAGTTAATACTCTTCCGTTTGCTTTTATTCCTTCATCGTAGTGTATATAATAATTTCTTGTTTTTGCAATTACATTCGGAAAATCCAGATGCTCAATATCTCCTGTATCAAAATATACTTCAAATTTTGCTAGTAATAAATCCGCTAATCTACTTTCTAAAGTGATAAATTTGCGAGAGTTTGCCATGAGAAATGCCGTGTCGCCTTGTACAAATCCTTCTGGTCGATTTTTCAAAATTACTAACTTTATCCTCTTTTTAAATTCTTCAATATTATTGGTTATAAAACGTGAATGATATGTTTCCAAAGCTTGTACAACATTTAGAAATATTCTAATGACAGACATTTCTGTTGATTTTAATATTTCTAAATATAAACCAACAACTGGTTCAAGAAGTTCATATTTGGAGAAATAATTTACGAAACTATTATTTGCCATTAACTCAGAAAGTGCGATTGACTTCCATACATTTTGCCTATTTTCTCTGATTTCCTCATTTTTCTTTAAATCGCAACTAATAATGTCAATTGCTCTATCAAATCTTTTTTCGCCATACACAGTATAAATATCTGCAGACCACCCTGTTAATTTATTTAAATGTATATTTTTTAATGTGGACAGTTCTATTAATCGTTTGATTCTTCTGAATATATCTTCAAATTCTTCAATTGATTCTTCTTTCTTAAAAGAAATTTCTATATTACCATTTTGCTTTAAGATAATTTCTTCTTTTAAAACCTCAGTAAAATGGACTGGCAACATCTTGCTATCCACAACATATTTCACACTAATTTTCTCATTCTCAAATAGGGTTCTTGCTATGTCATCATTTTGCAAAAGTTCATAATTTTCACCCACAGCATACCCTGATATATTTCCCCACTCAATAATATTCGACAGTTCAAAAAGCACTTTATATAATTTGACGCAATTACAGCCTTTTCCACCAACACCTTTAAACATATACTGAGAAAAATAAGTATAAACACTTTTTCCTTCTGATACTAAATTTTCCATTTTATTTCTATCGCAATTCACTAATGAGAATTTATATCCGGTGTTGAGTTCTCCGCTTAAAAACTCAATACTAAATGGTAATTCTAAAAAGCTAGCTAAGGATTTATTTACGCTAATTTTAATTAGAATTCCGCCTTGATTTTCATTGATATAAAGATCACATTGGTATTCATTTTGATTATAAACTACTATTCCACTTCCATTATAATTTAAGTTCATACTTCCCCTCATGAATTTTACACTTTTTGCTTGACCCTATTATATAAAAAAGCTTTTCTCAATTTAGTTTCTTAATAGTATCAAGCTGTCACTTTTCAAGCTGTGTATTATAGTACTTATAACATATCATTCGAGTTGCGCATTATTGCTATAATGTGATTATACAAATTATAACCATAATGCGCAATTCGATCTTTTAGTTTAAAGTTGGATTAATATGGGTAATGTGAAATTATGGGTAATATAAAATAAATTGTACATCACTTTTTCTTCATTTTACCTAGTTTCCCTCGGAGAGACAAAAGCAAAATCTATTTTACACTACCGTATTGGCAAAGTTGACAATGGCATCAACATGCAACTTCGTTATGTCATTGCGAATAATAGTTAAGGTCATGGCCGCTCACCTCACAAATGTTTTATAAACTAAAATATATTAAGGAGTGCGGACTTAATTGCTTCGTTAGACAGTCCAATATATCTGAATAGGCAAGCATATTCAAGAGCAAGTAATGCTGTATAAAGATTTGTACTGTCGCCCCATTCAATTGTACCACAATGTGTTTTACTGTTACGGAGTTTTATGAAAGAACTTACATTATCTTCATCTACTTGCGGTAACGACCATTTTGAAATTATTGCATCGACTGCATCACAATTTTCATTATACATTGTAAGGATTTTTTGTCTCAATGTATAGTCGAGATATTGAAACGCACTGCTTATTGTCGTTTCCTTATAAACATCAACCTCATCATGGGTTTGAATAAATTCGGTTATTGTCTTTTTTATTTTCTTTTTCAATTCTGCTATAAGAGGATCTTTATCTTTACTTCTTTTGCTCCAATCGTAGGCGACCTCCAAAGCTGTAACCAAATCTTGGACATTCGTTATTGATATTTGATTAGCTCTCTTATTATCTTCTGGTAAGAGTGCAAGCAAAGGCGCAACTTCGTTATTCGCAATTTTTTCAATTAACCGTGGAATACCGTCGAGAATGCTATATATGGGAATCACATTGTGCCATTTCCTTGTAGAATAGTTTCCGTAATGGTTAAAAATCTTGCAAACTCCTGTTTTAAAATACTTATTATCCGAGTTTCTCTGGCTAAGATATACTTCAAAGAAAATATTGTTGCGCATTGTTAGAATCGCTATTAAAGACTTCACAATTCCATAATATTTTGATATTTTGTCAAAACCTTGGGCATTCTCAAAGGAAAAACGTATAAAGGAGTTTAGTTCTCCAAGACTATATGACCCCATATTTTCTGAGTTGTTAGCATCTCCAGTTTGCAATACAGAGATTGTAAGAGTTGCTTTTTCGCCGTCTATTTCAAAGTCAACTGAACGAGTATAATCGTCCCACGGTCGTATCTTAATTTCCCTCGCTCCATCACTATTCTTTTTTTTGTATTCATCAAATTCCGGTCGCTCAACTGCCATTTGCGGGTTACATAAGGCATTTATGTTACCACCGCAAAACGTGATAGCGTGAAAATTATCCCAATCCTCTGTTAACATACTATAGAAATAAGCTGAATTACCCGATGCTTTTATTATAATAGGAGTCCCAAATTGAATAGAGGGGTTAAACCCAAAAGAATCGCCACTGAATTTACCATTGCGCAACATCGCTATTTTGTAATTATTATCAGCAACACCGAATAGATACTCAGGCGAGTCTATATCACGAGAGCGTATTCGGTCAAGGACTTCATATCTTTTGACTTGCTCGATTTGAGCAGGAAGCAAAGTTACTACGTGATTTGATACATTGTACGCAAATGTGTCATCACCTGCGTTTAGATAACCACAAAAATTATCAGTTATTTTACTCATCTTCATACCTCCTGTTACGCCAAACCATTTAGGGTCTAATTTCGTTCCAATGATAGATAATTCAGTATCTTTTTTGGATTATTAAACGGACAGACTCCAAGAAAACTGAAGAACACTTCCGATTATAGCCATAATCAAGTCTCATGCCAATACCGTATACCCCTATAATGACATCTCGATTGTTAATTTCCTTTGGAACAGTAATACAATTATTATTTGCTTTTTGAATTTCTTCTATAATTCTACTCATTTATTCACCTACAAATTCTTATTTGTCTTTGGATATTTACATGCAAGAATCAATTACTTCTCTTCAATGTATCTTTCTTACCGTAAAAGTTACTTAGACTCACTAAGTCGTAAATCCCAATATTTTTATCTACAGCATATGATAAGCAGTACCCCTAATCTTTTTATTCTCTTTAGGCACAAGGGGATAATCCAATTTTTTTCATTTGTATTCCTTTATTATCAAATACAAGTTCAACAAAATTTATAAGTAGTATATTCTCTCACTCCTTATCTTCACTATAATCTACTGACATGTATTGCATATATCGTTGAAATAACAACTATTACTTTAATCCATACAATTGCTCTATAGATTTCAAATACTCAGTAATATCCTTGTTACAATCTACAAAATGTGAAAGTTTATTTTCATAGGCCTCATATTTAATACTTATTTCATTTATAGGCATTGTTCTTATAGATTTTACTGTATTTTTACAATCAAGAGCAACTGGTGTAGGATTATTCAAAAATCTAATTATCTTATTATAAGTTATACTTCCTTCATATTCATTCCATTTAGGCATTTTATAAATATACCTTGTACTTTCATGTCTGTACTCTATGCTTGGCTTCTCTCGTTTAATAAAACGACTTAGAGCGGAAAAATCTATAAAATAAGTATCATCAATTATATTACGACAACCAATAGCATTAGATGTTATTACTATTTTTGTTATATTTCTAAAATCACCTCTAAAGTTAAACTTCTTTTTAATCCAGTCCCCTTTTTCCAAATATTTATTAACAATCCTATCCAATTGTATTTTTGCATCATAATATTTTGATAATTGATTATAAAACCCACGAATTGTACGTGGCACACCCCAAGATTTGCATTCGCATATAAACAAATCTCTATCTATTAGAAAAATGACATCACATTGATATTCGCCTGATATACTGAAATACCCATCGCTAAATCCGATTAATAAAATCCTGCAAATTGCTGGACTTGTCTTATCAAAAGCCTCACGGCTAACGTTTTTGAGAATCGGTTGACGATGTCCCTCTTTCCGAGCAATTTTTTCAACTTCTCGTTGCTGTAAAAAAGCCTGACGGATTTCATTCGCAAAGGTATCGTACTCGTCCTGCGTAAACTGCTTTATGTCGAGTAACCTTCTAATGATAACCTCTTTGCTTATACTGAATCTACCTGCTATAATTTCGATGTCAGCTAAACTGATGTCGGTTATTTTCTTTCCAGTCAGATAAGAATTTAGTGAAGTTGTAGGAACAAGCACTTCACCGGCCACAGCATTACAAAAAACTTCTTCATTCGAGGAAGAAAATGAATCGACCATTTCGTTACAAAGAGTTGACTGTCGTTTTAGGATATGAACTAACTCATGTATTATCGAAAATGTCTTTGCGGGATACCTATCGTTATCGTTAATCCCGATAATCGGTGCAATGTCATTGAATATGGAAATTCCACGAACTGTTTCTACATCAACTCCAGTGAAGCAATGAACAAAAATACCTCTCCTTTCAATTTTCTGACGAACGTATAAATAAAACTGCCGTGAAGATGTTAACTCAAACTGGTCATTCAATTTAAGTTCAAAGAATTCTCTGATTAATTTTGCGTATTCAAAAACACTAGCAGTATTAGATATTATTGGAAATGACAGTGGAACAGTTTTAATATTCATTTCTGACTCGGAAGAAATCAAAAAGTCGTGGTAACGAATGAGTTCAACAACCGCAAGATTCAGAGAACTATTATCTATTGCAAATTTATAAGGCAACCTCCTCAAGTTCCGTAGTTTAGGCAACTGTTTAATTGGCAGGTTATCCTTATTCATATACAACCCAGCAAAAGGCACTTTTAGAACCTTTGCGAGACCTTTTGCCTGATTGATTGTTGGAAAATCAGCGCTTGCTGCATCCAGCCACGCACTGACTCTTTCCTCATCATATCTTGTTCTATTGGATAAGAAAGAAACAGTGACACCTATCTGTGAGCAGATAAATTCAAGTGTTTCTTTGTTTATATTTGCGTCCGATCTTGCCATTCAAAAAACTCCCTTCTCAAAATAGTATTTCTTATACATTATTATATGCACTGTTGACATTGCAAACACAACTATGCAAGGAAGCCATTCTTTTTCACTAATCATTATGTAATATTGTTCTTGTTCCAAGGCTTCAAAAATCAGATTAACACTCCATTGTATCATATTAACTATTCATAACCCATGCTGATATAAATATTACAATTGACGTATTTTCACTTGTTCTTTAGCTCTTCGATACTATCTTTGCTAAATCTATACTATATGTATTGCCTTAACTTGCTTTGAAGTGAAGTGCATATGTGGTTAATCTTCTTTGATTTATCAGCTTCATTTTTTAATTCATCAGTCATTTTACATTAACTATATGTAACCGTCTCCGTGATTTCTTATAGAAAAACTAAAGTGCCTAATACGAATATTTTATTTGTCAAAAAGCGTCAAAAATTATTTAATATTCATAAGAAAATCACGCTAGTGGTAATTTAATTATCGTATCATTTGTACTTCGGATTACATTTATTATTAAGACTTGCCAATTGTTGGGGCTACCTTTTCCTCCTTCAATAATTTGATTTTCCTTTCCCGCAAATATCCAGAATCCAAGTTCCTCAACTTCTTTAATAAGCTGATCAAATTCATAAGAAGCTCGTACTCTATCACCTGCTTCTAAATCCATTTCTATATCAATTAAGTTCTGAATATTTTGTGCGAAACTACTAATTAAATCTACTTCTCGATTGTCATTTAAATCATCATGATTAAATGAAAAAGCACATATGTTATTTGATATATTAATTAGTTCTTTCCCTGAGCATATTCTAAATAAATATTCTGGTATGTTTTCATCAACTCTCCGTATTTTTACAGGTTTTATTTCTCCGCTTGAATTAAGTTGCTCTGATACCCACATCTCATGATTCCTCTTAATTTGAGTTAATATCTCTTTTGTATATGTCTCATTTTGGTCATCTATCATTTTATGATGAACTCTACATAATAAAATTAAATTTTCATAACTATTTATTTTTTTAATAGGATAATCATTATCATGTCTAGGTCCATTTACCTGACCAGAAACAATATGGCATTCTTCCCCTACAATAGATGGATCATCTTTTAAGGTAGCACCTAAAACTAATTCCTTTCTACATATAGCACATCTGTTTCCAGAACGTCCCCATAATATTTTTCTTGTTTTATCACTAATTCCCATAGATTCCTCACTCCAAATAAATAACTTCTTAATGATTTCTATTTATCTACCATTTCTATCCACACCTCAAACAACTCTGCAACTATGTCATTTTTGAACTATGAATTTTATGGCAAACGACTTAATTCATAAATAATATAGAATTTCAAAGATCATGCGTATGGATAAATTATACCATATTGCTTGACATGTTTTTGAAGCATATCTCTACTATGAAGATTACACCTTACGCTTACATCCATAAAAATTTTTTCATCATAGCAAGCTAAGAGAAAAAGCGCATTATCACGAATACTATCTTCAATACTATCATCTTTCATAATGTCTATAAGATATTCAATCTTATTCGGTATTTCCCTAATCGTAAAGTCTACCCATTCTCCAAATGCACCTCTTGCAAAGCCCTCATATTCATCTACAGCACCCAACAGCTTTATTATATCCGCTTTACCTAAACTTTGTATTGCCTTATGTGAAAATTTAGAGCGAATTTCATATCCTTCACCGACAGCCCAATGATCAGGATTATGAGTTCCGTCAGCAATAAATATAACTATCTTTCGCCAACATAAATCCTGAGTATTATTCCTAAAAATTTCAACAAAAATATCCCATGTTTCTTCTATCTCATAGTGGTGTATCCTAAGAACATCTAGTCCTAAACAAATATCAGATAAAAAGTTCGAATTTACAAATTGTTTTGCTCTTTCAAATGACAATAATGGAACCATATTAAAAAATTGTTTAATAAATAAGTCCGTAAAATCTTTTACTATTATAGTATTATGCAATTCAATATTGAATGAAATTGATTTTATATTTCCATTATCAATTTCTTTTTCATAAACCGATATAAATTTTTTTATGTCAACATAGTAAAAACAACTATTTCTTAAATCACATACCAAACCATATACAGGTAAAGTGTAATTTTTCCAATAATTTTTATGTTTTCCAATATGAATAGTACATTTTTTATTCAAATAATTAATATAACTATCTCCTGTCTTTATCTGTACAGCAACATTAATGCCTGTCAGAACACCCTTATCTGATAATTCAATGATACCATCTATTCCAACGTCATTCTCTTGTTTTATCTCATGAAAAAAACAATCATTATCATCAACCATTGTTTGAACTAGATTTATTCCACGTTTTCCGAGTTGTATTTTATTATTTACTTTCAAGTCATGTCACCATCTCTCTAAGTTTTTTAATTAAGAGGTTCTTAATATTATACTTGATAAATACATTAGCAAACTATTCCCCTATATCATACAATTTTCAACATTATTTTACCATAAATATAACAAAAAAGATAGAAAAATAAATATTGGCAACCATTTTATAGTGTCCTTTTTTCCTGCACTCTATTATTTAAAAGTATAAAAATAAACGTATCAAAAACTTGAATTTTACCAACTTCATTCCTTACTATTTTTTCATCATAAGACCCTTTCTGACAAACAGCTTCACCTAAGGTATCATGTATCCATCCTTCATCCAAAGTAGGTGAATTAAAACAAGTCTGCCGTCCTTTTTCAATTCTTGTTGCACATCTCCACACTACTCTACCTCTTTCTGTCCTTCTCCGATAAGGCATACCACAATCTCCACACACAAGTAGGTTTCCAAGAATATATTTACTATTATATTTACTCCCACTGGTTTCTAATACCCCATCCTCATTATTCACAAACCTCGCACGTTTTACCATTTCTTCCTGAACTTTATCGAACACTTCGGCAGAAACAATGGCTGGATGGCTATCTTTTATATAATATCTGTTTCGCTGGCCTGTATTTTTAATTTTCTTTCCGGTCATAAAATCTTCTGTAACAGTCTTTTGCAGCAAAGTATCACCTTTGTATTTTTCATTCTTCAACATTTTATGAATTGTTTTTGTATCCCAAGTTTCTTTTCCCATTGCAGTTTTAATGCCTTGAGATTCCAAATATGACTTTATTTGTCCTAATGAAAGACCTTGCAAATATAATTCAAATATCTTTCTGACAACCTCTGCCTGCTCCGGAACAATGGTAAGATTATCATCTACACAAGTGTATCCCATGAAATTCTTATATTTTGTAAAGATATCTCCTTTTTCAAATTTGCGTTGTAATCCCCACTGAATGTCCTCACTTTTATTTCTGCTTTCATCCTGTGCCAACATACCTCTTAATGTAATTTCATATTCATTATTTATATTGATTGAATCTAAGTTTTCATTTTCAAAATGCATATTAATCCCTCTCTCTCTTAAAAAACGTATTATTTTTAAAACTTCTAAAGTGTCTCTGGATATTCTGCTGATTGACTTTGTAATAATATAATCTATTTTACCTTTTTCAGCTTTCTTAAGCATTTTATCCAGTTCAGTTCTTCCTTTCCGACGTAGTCCGCTTTCGACATCATAAAACACACCGGCAAATCTCCAATCTTTATTATTTTTTATCATTCTTGTGTAAGCTTCTATCTGAGTATCCAGACTATGTAATTGAGCAGGTCCGAATGTACTGACACGACAATAAGCAGCAACACGTAGGCGTTCTATAGTTTTTCCACGTACTCGTTTTGGCAATACATCTCTTGCTTTTATAACTTCAACTTTCTGCATATAACAGCCTCCTTTTGTATCTCCTTTATAGTGTTATAATATCATATAAAATGATACATTTTCAAGCTGTTATATCAGAAAATATTTTATAGTCTTTCATAAGTCGGCTTTTAACAAGATTATATTCCTTCTTTGAAATTAACTTACAGGAAAGCAGTTGCTTTAACATAGCAATTTGCATACTGTATCGAATCAATTTTTTATCCATCAAAAACCTCCTCGCTTTTAAATATATAGGGAATCAACAAATCAGATGACTCTGGCAAAGCTCCACAGGATTTTCACCTTATCCCATACTTATGGGT
>ENA-UOOK01004828-UOOK01004828.1-fermentation-metagenome-genome-assembly--contig:-NODE-4828-length-14075-cov-9.167047_pt1 | contig 14075 bp, 14 predicted proteins | sample MGYA00245777_ERZ724023 | MGnify/ENA primary metagenome ERZ724023 (study PRJEB28704, sample SAMN03018312) | fermentation metagenome | biome: anthropogenic terrestrial biome; feature: soil; material... | reverse complement strand
TTCATTTCTTTTGTTTTTATTTGTTTTTTTATCTTGACATATTACCAGATTGCTTCAGTATAGTTTTATACCCCTATTGCTTTAAATTAAACAAGAATATATATAATTTCTGATATATGCCGCTTATTATTCGATAAAGATAATTTAATCCCGCTGATACGGAAACCTCAAATTTTTAAGTGCATGAAGTTTTTACTAAACTCTTCCGCATCTTTTGTCGGAAGATTATTTTCCGCGTTTTTTTGATATATTGCATTATATTCATACCATCTACTGTTATCTTAATGTTTAGTTCTGTTATAATTGACATTATTGTTTTATAGCCTTATAATTATTATAATATAAAAAAAGGAGTGTTTTATATGACAGATGATATTTTGAATGTTGAGCAAGCAGTTGAATTTTTAGGTGTCAGCGAAAAAACACTAATAAAGCTGCTGCGAGAAGAGCATATCCCAGCACGAAAAATAGGCCGCGAATGGAGGTTCAGCCGGGAAGCTATTATGCGATGGATTTCCTCCGGAGATTCTCTTGACTATATCAATAAAAATGAGCGATATATGATTTCCGAAGATATTTCAGGAACCTCTTCCGTTTTGTTTGACAAAATCGGTGAAGCTTTGTCGGAAATAAAGGAACATGACAGTAATATCAAAATAGTTCTGAATGATTTAGACCGTGACATTATTGTACCGGAAGATGCTGCATTGCGAATCAGCTATAAACAGCAGAGAGATATCGAGAAATTGGAATTTAAAATCTTTTGGAATCAGCGTGAATACACCAAACTTGAACCCAATCAGAAAGGCTTATCCACCGTTCCCAAAAATGAGAAAGGTCTTGTTAATGATGAAAAATAAAGTCGTAGATAGGTTCAGTCCGGCGGTTACGGTAATTATTTTATTCGGTATTATAAGTATGTTGGGGGATATGGTTTATGAAAGTGCCCGCGGAGCCAACAGCCAATATTTCAACCTTCTAAACATCAGTGCATATCAAGTCGGTCTTGTATTCGGCATCGGCGAATTCCTCGGATACTTTTTGAGGCTATTGGCAGGTGTACTGTCGGATAAAAGCGGTAAGCACTGGCTATTTATCTTTATAGGATATGGCATGCTGTCGGTGGTACCGTTCATGGGATTTACTATGGACTGGAATACTCTCATTGTACTCATCCTTATGGAACGAATAGGAAAATCCTTGCGGAATCCGGCAAAGGATACAATTCTGTCCGAAGTTGCCGAAAACCAGGTCGGAACCGGATTTGCCTTTGGACTACAGGAAGCCCTGGATCAAATCGGCGCTTTTACGGGTCCGCTGATTTTCACATTGGTTTTCTTTATTGCAGACAAGAACGGAATTCAGGAATACCGGTTAGGTTACAAATTGCTTTTTATTCCGTTTGTTCTTCTTATGATTTTTGTCGCTTACGCCTACCGCAAAATAAAAATGGATAATTTGGCTGACACCTCCAAACCGAAGGAATTTCGTTCGGAAAAGGTTCAACCGGTGCTTTGGATTTATACGGCATTCACTTTTTTCTGCACTTTAGGATTTGTTAATTTCAGTATCATAGGATATCATTTGAAAGCAAACAATCTGATGTCCGATGGGAATATCACGTTGCTGTATTCGGGTGCCATGGCGGTTGATGCGGTTACCGCACTGCTCATCGGCAAAACATACGATTACATGAAGAAAAAAACCGGCATTAAAACAGGTGGATTAGCTGTTTTAGCGGCTGTTCCATTTATTACACTTCTACTGCCGTTTCTGGCAATGAGCAGCTCAATACCACTTATTGTAATAGGAATGGTTATCTTCGGTATTGTAATGGGTACACATGAAACTGTTATGCGCTCTGCCATCGCAGATATTACACCATTTTACAAACGCGGTACCGGTTTTGGAATTTTCAACACCGGTTATGGGCTTGCACTCCTGATTGGCTCAGCATTAATGGGTTTTCTGTACGACCTGAATCAAACAGGAATCATTATCGCTTTCATCTGTATTGTAGAATCAATCTCCATTTTCCTATATATAAGAATGATTCGTGTAGTAAAAGCGGGCAAGCAATAGGCAATGAACTTTCTGCATTTTATCCGGGTAAGCGGTCAATATTATGTATGGAATATAAAACTTTAGAGATCATATTCATATTTGGCAACAAACAACTCTAATATTTCATCAGATTTGTTCCCTAATTCAGTGCTGATACCTTTGGGAATATTGACCAGCTGACCGGTTTTAAAAGTTTTAGGCGCATTATCTTCAATTGTTACGCTTAGTTCTCCCCGTGCAATTAATGCATATACAGTTGCATCGGTCGGGTGCTTTGGGAACACTTTACCCGGCGGTATAACAACATGATTCATGAGAATTTTTTCATCCTTGAAAATGTTTTCAAATATCTCTTGATTAGTTATTGTATATTTATAAGCCTTTTCCATGCAATCACCTTCCTATATATTCTTGAAAATCAATTTATATCTTCTTGCCGTAAAGCCTTTTCCGAAACTACATTTATTATCTATATTTCCTCTTGCTTATTTTGCCTCCGCAGATAGCAAAAATAATACCCATTCTATTCCCTCTTTATTCTTGTATACATGGCTAATCAAACAGTTTCTCTACCCTGCTTACAAAGTCCTTATCCAATCCTTTAGAATATTCTTCAAAGTTTTCTTTATCTGCACTTTTAATAACGCCTTGAGTTCTTAGCTTTTTATCTAAATCAATTAATATATACTCAAAACCTATGTCTTTATCCTCATGCATGCTTCCGCCGAAAAGATTAACAGACTTGCCATCATTGAAAATGACCTCATAATATGGCGAATAAGAGTTTTTATTTTCTTTTGTAACACCAACATCAATACCTTTTATATCACTATATTTATAAATAATACCTGTAGGAACAATAGGAGAGCTTACCTTGATGCTGTCAGTATATAAAATTGCATAATTTGTCATTCCACAATATATAGCTATTATTAGAACCGGTATATAGCAAGTTTTTATTACTTTAAATATCTTTGAAATCGTCTTATCAAGTTCTTCTAACTTATATAATAGTTTTAAGAGAAGTCTCTCTAATTTGCTTAATGTTTCAATATCTACAGGTTCATCATCTTCTTCTGTTATTCCTATCTGTTGCTCTTTCCTCTTAGATAATTTTTCTTTTATCTTAAATAAAGCATATATAATTAAGTTTATAATCATAATTACAGGTATTATATTTAATGAGTTGGATACAAACAGCAAGTAGTCTCCCCTGCCAAATATAAGAAGCTGCAAAGTGAAATATCCAAGAAGTGTTGCAAGTGCAATTATCACAGCAAGTATAACAATTACAACATAATAAAAAATACTAAATACTATCATCTTTAACGCTTTCATGTGAGCCTTTCTTTTTCCTTGTTTTTATATATCAACAGTTTAATGAACTAATAAATTCAATCTTTTCATATGCTTTGGAACGCCACAATCGGAATAACATATGCCATAACTGAACTTATTATATATTGTCAATAAAGCAAAAGTGGGACAATTAAGCGTGTGCCCTTTGTCTCCGTTTTTCCTGTCTTGTTGTAGCAAAAATATAATTTGTACATACTATAGTATATAAATATATTTGCCTTGTTCAGTGTCAAAATCACATTCAAATTTAAAATATGTAAGAGTATGCATAACTCAACAATTCCAAGTTCATCGAAACGACACTTTTTATACGTATGAGGCAATATTTTAAGATTTTAGATTAATACTGCAAGCTTTTTCATTGAAATTATGGGTTTTTAAATTATTATGACACGGTTGCAGATTTATACTATTAATGCATAATAATAAATCAACAGGTCAATTGGTTATCTTTATTATTGCCTCAGGCAGATATTTTATAAGGTCTCCTGCTATCAGCGAGTTTTCACCAACATAATTAATGCCAATATCCCCGGCTAAACCATGTAAATAAACCGCAGCTCTGAGAGCATTCTTAATTTCAATTCCCTGACCTATTAAGGATGCAATTATTCCTGTCAGCACGTCTCCGCTGCCGGCTGTTGCCATTCCCGGGTTTCCTGTAGTGTTTATGTAAGCTTCGCCGTCAGGACATGCAATAATAGTTCTTGCACCCTTCAATACAAGATAGACGTTATATTCTATAGAAAAATCAATTGCCTTTTTTATAATATTTATTTTAATGTAGTCATTATCTTTTTTAAGCAATCCTGCCATTTCACCATAATGAGGCGTCAATATAATTGGATATTTATGATTTTTTAGATTATTTAAATTAAGCTGATCTATCCCCTCCGCATCTAAAACCAACGGTTGTGTGCAGTTGTTCAATAAATAATTTAAAACATCAGCATAATCAGGTAGTCTTGCACAGCCTGAACCGGTTGCCGCTACATCAGAATAATCAATAATTTCTCTTTGGAGCTTTTCAAAAGGAAAATTATTTACATCATAAGTATATGTTATAGCTTCTAATGACATTGATTCAACAACAGTGTAAATTTCATCCGGTATGAATGCCTTAACAAGTCCCGAACCGCTCCTTAGAGCCGCATTAAGATTTAACACCGCCGCTCCCGCCATCCCCTTAGAGCCGGATACTATTCCAATTTTTCCATATGTTCCTTTGTGGGAATTCCTGTTTCGTTTTTTAATTATATTTTTTATGTCATCAAATTCAGTCAAATGAATATTTATATTTTCTTTGAGCACTGCAGCCTCAGCCGTTTCATCAATTCCTAAAATATAATTATCTAAGTTTTTAATATTCATATGCATCCCCTAATAATTCAATCCGTTATCAAAACGAACAACTTCATGACCTGATTGTATTGTACCTTCACATACCTCATCTGCAAGCTTCCTATAACACCTTATTATTAACAATTTCCTTCATAAACATAACTAAGTTTCTTTCTTGCTATTTTGGCAAGTTCATATACTTTTTTTACATTCGTAGGATTCTTATCCTTCATTTCATAACAAGGAAAAAACCTTGATATATGCAATGGTATTTCTTTATCTACGGATGCTATAAAATCAGATAAACTTATAATTTCTTCTTCACCGTCATTTTCATCGGGGATTATTAGCGTGGTTATTTCTATATGAGCATGCTCATGTGCCAATTTTATAAATTTTTTTACCAACTCAAAATCCCCGCCGATATTTTTATAAAATTTATCACTAAAGCCCTTTAAATCGATATTGAAAGCGTCAATATACGGAAGAATCTCTTTTAATATTTCTTCGCTAAAACAGCCATTGGTAACTACCACATTTTTTAATTTATTCTTTTTTGCTAATAAAGCACAATCTCTTACAAACTCATATCCAATTAATGCCTCGTTGTAGGTATACGCAATTCCTATATTGCCACGGGGTACTAAATCCAATGCAATTTGTATCAGTTCCTCCGGGGTTACATATTGAGTGTATAATTCGTTCTTTCCCACTGTAGAAATTTCATAGTTTTGACAAAATGAGCATTTTAAATTACATCCAAAACTTCCTACAGACAAAATCTTGCTTCCGGGATAAAAATGCCTGAGAGGCTTCTTTTCAATATGGTCTAAAGCTATACTCGTAATTTCCCCATAGTTAATAGGAACAATTATTCCCTCTACATTGCTCCTTGCATTACACAATCCTATTTGATTTTCGCTTAATTTGCAATGATGATGACATACATTGCATTCTAATTTACTCATATTTTCACACTTTTCGCCTAATAATCCAGTCTCATTATATGTTCGCTGCCAAAAACCTGTCCGTTAAACTTAAATCCGCAGCTTTCATATAAATTGACGGCGGCAACACTTTCCTTATGTACTCCTAAGAATACTTTATTGCGAGTTTTATCTTCTTTTATTTTATCCAACAATAAATGCATGGCTTTTTTACCATATCCAGCAGACTGATAATTCTTATCAATCATCATTCTGTAAATCCAGTATTCACCGTCATCTTCATCAATACAGTACATAACAAATCCAACCATTAATTCATCATCGCAAACCGCCAACGGGATACATTCCGGCTGAACTTTCGACTGTGCTATAGATACTGCATTTGATGTTACAAAATCAGACTGATGCGGGGCTACTTCCAAACTTACAGCATCCCAGAAGTTCTCTTTTGTTATTTCTTTTAATAATATCATTAATAATCTCCGTAAATTTATTCTTTGCATACTTATGAAGCAACATGTACTATGCTTCTGACGCCTTTAGCAGGAATCAAATACATATCGCTGATTCCATCACAGTTTGATAAATGAACACAGAATAATCTGTCTTTATATTTATCTAAAATATTATTTATTCCAGTTTATATTTTCAGGATTTCTTAAAGTCTGGTGCTTTATGATTGGCACATTGTATTTTTCTCCAAGATTGCGCACTAAATCCTTGTAACAGCCCTTTAGCTTGTCATGAAATACAATGCCGTCAATTCCTCCATTTATCGAATCAATGCAATCGGATGCTTTTTTTATTCCATCTTCATTTTCATATTCTCCGGACACAAGCCATTGATTTGCAATGATGTGAGATATGCCAAAGCATTCTTGTCCGCAATTCCATGAAGTTTGAACAGCCTCAGCAAAATTAGGATCAAAGTGCACTCCCCCTACACAAAGGAGATTATGAAGCTTTATATCCTCATCAAAAGTATGCAATAATGAGTGTGCCAAAACTTTGCAGGCTTCTTTGTTATACCAGCTTTCTGTTTCACTTCCTACCTCTATATCCACCATCGGCACAGGATATTTTAATAGAAGCTCCGGATCTCCTTCATCATTATGTACTCCCGACCAATGAGTTGCTTCTGTTACTACTCTGAAATCATGCAGCCCAATATCTTTTCTTAATTCTTCCATTGCCCACATTATATTATGGTTATATAAAGGATTTGCCGATCCAAAACATCCTGAATTAACATCTCCTATGGTATGAAGTGTAATTACCTTTTCAGGTGCATTAGTACCTTCGTGCCAAGTTACCATCCCCGACATGTCAAAATCGCCGAAGTATTTATTCATATCAGGCAAATATCTTGGATAATCCTTGCATATGGCTATATCTGTAGGTACAAAATAATATTCGTTATTTTTATCATCAACATATTTCTTTACTTCTCTTCCATCAAAGGTAAAACCTGCCGGTCTCATATTTACTTCTTCCATTAAAATATCCCATACCAAGTAACTTACATAACCCCAGTCATGCCTGTCACAAATATAATATACAACTTTTTTATTCTTCATCATACGTCTCCTATACAATATAATTAATTATTATACCACTGAAATGGAAGTTTATAAACATATTTTATCAGTTTTACTCATATTTTCAATATTTTATTGTTTAAAATCATTTGTTAACTGTATTTAATTTTATCCCCTGTGTATGGGATAACAAGACACCCTATGAAATTTGACTTAGGGTGCCTTGGTTATTAATGTATTACTCGTTTACTGTTATCTTTTTTATCTTTTGTTAAATTGGTTTGCTATATCTGCTGCTGTCATTATAGATGTAGGCAAGTTCGCCAAAAACAAATGGCAAGATTCCTCTATCCTCAAGCTTAATAACTTAATAAGATTATAGCTATTCTGCAAGCGGTCATTTGACCGCATAGCATAATTTCAACGCTCAATCTTCGTTTTTTTATAAAATAGCTATAATGATTATAACATGACCAATCTCATTTTTCGATATCTAATTTAGTATTTCCGTCTCAGCATGCATGTTGCCCTTGTATAAGCTATTTCTTCTTGACAGCATAGCAAACCTCAGTAACATATTCATCGGGATTTTGTGTTTGGTTTGGGCTGACGTGGTAGATGCAAAACATCATATCGTTAAACTCATAGCCGTTATCCTGTACCCAAGAGGCAACCGCATGGTTTACGGCAGGCATCTGCTCGTAGCTGCCTTTATAGGTTGCAGATGCAATTTCCACCGCCGGCACAGTCTTGAACACTACATTTTCCGTGTTTTTATAAGAACCCTTGACGGTCATCTGTACTTCCACATCCACATCGCTCTCCTTATAACCATCATCGTGGAACATGGCAAGGCTATTGCAGTTTTCGGCAATCTGCATTCCCATACAAGCAGTTTCAGACATCATAATTCCCCATAGCATTCCTTCTTGTTCGTAAGAGGGTATCACTTTTCGCACACTGGCAACATATCGTTCCGGCATTGTTTTTACAGTTACATTGTATTTCATAGCAGTATCATCCTTTCTCAGCCTTTTTATGGCTGTGTCAAGGAGCAGTAAACGATGACTGACTTCTTCAGCTTCCGCGATAATCTCGGCTTGCTTTACTTTTAGAAAATCAGCAAGTGCTTGCGGATTATCATAGCTTTTTAGGATTTCACCAATAGTGGACAGACTAAACCCCATGTTTTTCAAAGAAGTTATCCTGTCTGCCACAGGAAGTTGATCCTCTCCATAATAGCGATAACTTGTAAAGTTATCTATGCTCTTTGGCACAAGCAAACCGATTTCATCATAATGGCGCAGCATTCGTATACTAATCCTTGATAGTTTTGAAAAATCACCTATTCTCAGCATTTTTATTCCCTCACATATATGTGTATTTTGAGCTCATCTTTATTCTAAAGTATACCATAATGTGAGAGTCAAGAGAGAATTTTCATATCGTCAATAAAAATTAAATCATTATATTTATTGAGTTAGAAGATTATTCGCTCTCTCCGATGTGCCAATTATTCACTTGAAGCAATTTTGCGTATGCTTAGGCAATTATCACAAAATCCTAATGCTCACAGTTAAATTGCAATTTGTACGTTGCTTTTAATTTGTTTTTTTCTTTATCAACTGCGTAGTAAGAATTGAAATTAATAAGTACACTAACACCACAATAATTTCAAATACAAGACCAGAGTATGGACGAGGGTAAAGTAGCATTGCTGCATTCGCCAGTAGCCTAATAGGAAAATATGCTGCAAGCCAAAATGCTGCAACATAGAATTTGTAGTAGTACTTCTTTGCACTCTCTGACTCAGGTGCAATTTTACGATGATATCGATATCCAAATTCAAAACCGATAACTGTAGCAATACTAAGCATCGTTCCAGCTAAAGAGAAAATGACATTTTGAAGTACAAAGCAAGCAATCAACTGATAAATTAAAATCATAGCATTTAAACATGTTAGAAAAATAAATGCTAATTGTCGATTGGCTTCGACCTTTATTGTGGTTTCGGTTTCTTTCACAATCGGCACATCACTGTCACTTTCATAGTCATCGTTCAATAGGTAATCGGTCGTAACACCAAATAGCTTGCTTAATTGCAACACATTAGATGTGTCAGGCTGTGCTGTCCCCATTTCCCAGCGAGAAATTGCCTGCCTGGAAACATTCAACTTCTCAGCTAAATTATCCTGTGACATCCCATACCTCTTTCTAAGATTTAATATTTTATCTGATAATTTCATATGAAATCCTCCTTTGATTTGATGATTTCATTGTAATAGAAAACTCATTCTGATACCACCACATCAACTTTACAATTACGCAACTTGACTTTACATTGCACAAAACTGTGAAAATTCAGTCTATAAACACATATTCGACATATGAACATCCTACCTTTCAATCTTTTTATATTCCAGAAATCTCAAGCAGATTTATACTATACTTTTATTTCGCCTATCGCCACATCGCTCCAATTTCCACTATTTTACCATAAGCATAACAAAAAAGATAGAAAAATGCTATGTATATTGAGCATTTTCTATCCTTTAAATTAACAAGAGTGGGACGATTCAACACGTTCCCATTGTCCCATGGTGCTTTAGTGTCATTTCTCAAATTAAACCAGAAAAAATTCTCAAATATGAATAGTCAAAAATAACGTAAAATACAGTAAATTATCAAATTATTTAAGAATATTTCAAAGTAATTTTCAAATTGAGGTAGTATTAATACTAAACCTTGGGCTCTGCCCAAACCCGGGATTTTTCGCTTTGGTTCTCTAAAAGCAATGAAAATGAAAAAGGGCAGTATTAACTACCCCATTCATTGCTTTTATAGAATCCTAATTGGCGCTCGAGTTGCATCCCTGCAGTTGCCCTATCCTCCAATTAGGCAAGAGCCTAAATGTTAACTTCACCTTTTAAAGCAATAAGTGCAGAGGCAACAGTTACGCCGTCAACTACACCTAATTTACGGATAAGCATTTCTGTATTCCAAAATTCATCATTTAAATTAACTAGGTGACAACCAACTCCAAAATCAGGTATGCAAGCAAAATTACCTTGATTTGTTTTGCCAAATATCACATGAATTCGTGACCTACTCTCAATGACTATTTCATATAGATTCCCGTATTTGCTAAAATGAGTAATAAGCCCAGTCCAATATTCATTTTTATCAAAACATTTAAATAATATATTTGCCATATTTAGAAGCCCATTTCAATATTAGCCTGATAAACAGCTTCTTCGTCTACACTGGATAGTTTTCTTGCGGTTGCATACATTAAACTTGCTACGGCAATATTATTGATTGTTCTTAAAAACCCCCCTGAAATTGTATGTATTGCTGCTAATGCAGAAGGTGTGAAAATGTCATTTATCCCACCTGCAACTTTAATTCTGCTTATACAATAATCAGCAGTTTCTTCTAACGTTAATCCCTGCATTGAGTATCTCATGGATATTCTTTGGCGAAGAGGATAACATGTATTTAAGGCAAGCTTATTCCTGATTTGAGGCTGGCCGGAAAGTATCAATACAAAAGGATTTGCTGAATCTATCTTAAAATTAAACAAAATTCTTAAATCATCCAAGACTGTTATAGGTGCCATATGGATTTCATCCACAATTATTACAGGAGTTATTCTTTGTTCATAGTACATATTTTGTATCGCATTTTGAATTTGTTTGAAAAGTAAAAATTTTTTATGCGAAGGAGTTTCTCCCAACATTAATGCCATGGCTTGATAAAATTCCTTTACTGTAAGCGTGGTAAGTGCAAGATAACACGGTTTATATAAAGAGTTATTTAAATTATCCGTAAGCTTTCGTAAGGATGTGGATTTACCGGAGCCCGGCTCACCAACAATTAAGCAAATGCCCCTGTTGTCAAGCATATATTTTAGCCTTGAATCAAGCTCCTTTGAATCATTGCTTGAAAAAAGTTTATCTGTAGATATTTCCTTATTAAAAGGATTAAATTTTAACCCGAAGTGTTGTTTAAACATTGATTCCTCCTGTTATTAAATCCGAATAGGCTATGGAATTTTTAATATCCAACGGTATCAAAGGTTCATTTACATCTAAGGCTTCAGGCTTAATATCCTTTCGCCTGTTTCCTTTAAATCTTCTCAGAACATGGGCATTATCATGAAACCGTACCACTTTAGCTTCTCCTAGTTTTTTGCCGTCTTCATAAATGTAAAGGGGCTTTGAAAAATCATTTAACCATTCCGGTTCATACCTTATTTCCATTCTTTTTCCGCTAAACCTTGAGTCAGTCTCATATAGAATATTTTCTATTTGGATTGTTGCATCGGGTTGAATTTTTCTTGTAATTCTTAGCAAAAAGTTTTCATTAATCCTATCAATATCAGTTACAAGGTTAACATTGGATATCTGTGACATAAATACATCATGAGGCGAAAGATTGTTTAAGCCCTTATGAGATTTTCTTTTATAGTCATCTTCAAGCCATTTAAAGTATCTTTGATTTAAATCTTCTACATCTTTTAACAGAGTAGAATCAAGACTGCTTAAAAATCTCATCCTAACAGTACTAAACATCCGTTCTACCTTGCCGCGCCCCTGGGGTACAAATGGTTGAGAATGCAGTAGTGTAGAACCTAATGAGGCACAAATATACTCAAATTGCAAAGAACGATAAATTTTTCCATTGTCTGTATAAACAAGTTTTGGGATTCCTCTTCTTAAAACTGCTTCCTTAAAACAATGACGAAGAGTTTCAAAGTTCTGTGACAGGTAAAACTGGCTGTATACCGGGTACCTTGAAGCATCATCTATGAACATGTGAAGGTATGTTTGAACTTTCTTTTTCCCAATTGTAATGTACGGACCATACATTACGTCTCCCTGCCATAAATCCCCTACATGTTCATGAGAAAATCTTAATGATTCTTTATTTTCATCATCTTTCAATTCCCCCGCAAGTGATAAATCTTCAATATATCTGTATACCGTAGGTCTTGAAATGTTTCCCGGATCTATTATTCCTTCTGATACCATTTGTTCATAAAGAACTGAAACAGGTACCTTTGGATTTGATTTTCTCCTGTTTAATATCTCTTCGCCTATTTCTGTGGATATTTTTCTTGATTTACCCTTATCACTTCTGCATCCTCTTATTAATCCATCAAGGCCTCTTTTATTGTAGTCGCATAACCACGATTCTAAAGTCTTGTATGAATAATTACGTGTACCATAATATGGCATCTCAATTGGTGAACTTGCCACCTGTTTGAAATACTCTGTGTTATTTTTAACCTGACCGTTTAGTACAGGTCCGATGATGGAAAATTTCTTTAATGCTACTGCATTCCTTGTTTTATCATCCATGTTAGTCTCCTTTTTAACTTTTATAAGTCATTTTTATTTAAAAAAACTTTACAATGTTAAAAGGTATATGCCAATCGGGAATGTAGTGTTGCTAAGAATGTTGTATAAAATGGTTTTATTTGGGAAACAATTTATACTGTAACATATTGAGAGGTCATGAATGATTTTCCTGTTAATTTTGAGAAGTCAACTAAGAACGCAGGGGTGTGTATGATGTAGACTACTTCAAGGAATTTCTTGACCCAGGCTTGATTCTCCGGGATATTTCCTGTAAAGATGCATTCCGGAGACATCAAGTTTAAAACATACTGTATTAATTTTCGATTCTTAATAATTCTTTTCCGATAAAAATTAATGTGTCGCCGTTCTATATATGGTAACACTTTTTTTGTTTTCTTTATTAATTTCTCAAGTGAAATACCTCCTTGATAAAGTTCGTATAATATATTTAATATTTCTAATGCTGAGTATTGAAAGTGTGAAATACAAAAATACGGCAGCATTGAAACTGTTCTGCCACATATGGGACAAATATATCTTCGTATGTATAAAATTCCGGAAAAATCCTTGCTGATAAAAAAACGTTTATAGTATCCGTGTTTTTCTAATTTTACGGGCATGTTGCAATCTTTGAAGGGGCACTCCTTAGGAGATGGTGGAAATATTTCATTATTTTTTTCGGAAAATTCTACTGCCTTACAATCTGTATAGAATATTATTTGCATTAAAAAATCACCTCAATGAAAATATTTCCATTTCGGCGACAGTTATACTAATTTATCGCGATAATTTTTCTCATATTAAAATTGTATTCCTTTTCTTATCACATTATTTTATCTGATAATTATATATGCTTTTCTATGATTTATATTTGAGAATTAACAATTTATATTCGAGATATTTTAGGACATGTTGATATTTCAACAACAGAATTCTATGCGAAAATTGATACAGAGCGAAAACGAGATGCACTTGAAAAAGCATATCCTGAAATTACTGCGTCCACACTTTCAGATTGGAATGACGATAGCGACTTAATTGATAAATTATCTAAATTGGTTTAATTTCATTTTTAAATATGGGACTAAGATTATGAGAGATGCGTGTGTTTATGCCATTTCCATATCACTTCGTCCCATATTGTTTTTAGGCACATAGCCATCTGATGCCTGTCCAGTTATAATATCTTTGATCTTTTCAAGTTCCTTTGGAGTCAATTCATCATTTAAAGTAAGAACAGCTACCCCCATTAACTCTCCTTCAATAAGTTCAACAGTAAATACATACTTTGAAACTTTTGCATTGACACTATCGTGGTCATCATAATATCTCATCAGACCTCTTTGTTCTTCTTCTGGAAGTTTATCACCTTCTATTGCCTTCAGGATTATATCTAGATACTTGGTTGCTTCAGCATTTGAAATTTCCTGTGGTTCATTTGCATATTCTTTATAACCATATTC
>ENA-UOOK01004827-UOOK01004827.1-fermentation-metagenome-genome-assembly--contig:-NODE-4827-length-14080-cov-2.790588_pt1 | contig 14080 bp, 13 predicted proteins | sample MGYA00245777_ERZ724023 | MGnify/ENA primary metagenome ERZ724023 (study PRJEB28704, sample SAMN03018312) | fermentation metagenome | biome: anthropogenic terrestrial biome; feature: soil; material... | reverse complement strand
CAAGTCCGTATGATTCCCAAACCGTCTTCCACACACCAAAAGCTTAAGAATATGGATCCGTCCTTTAACTTTAGCAAGTGAGGTGCTCCGAATTTCAAAGCCTTGAAGTTCTCTGACATTTGACTGCCGTGCATTGTGAGCTTATCCATACCGGTTCCCCACAAGGGTATTTCTTCTTGGGTAACCCATTTCTCTCCCGTTATTCTCGATAAGTTCAGCCACAAACCTTTCCGATCTATTCTACGATATGCGTTTAAGATCACACCGTCTCCCAAATACAAAGGCGTTAACGTTTGCCCTTTCAACCCGGTAGACATACAGCAGGAGAAGGATTTTCCCCCGTCATAGCTGATTGCATAGTGATTCTCCAAATCATGTCCTGCTTTCTCATCATAAGCCCATGCAACAGCCAACAGTCTACCTTGATCAATTTGTATGATCTTAGATTCCCAAAAATAGATGTTGTTTTTTTTGCTTTGCATGACGGTGGTGTATTCCGGCCAGGTTCTTCCCTGGTCATAAGATAAAAACGCCACCATCTTCAGCCCTTCAGGACGGTAACCTTCCCAATCCGGCCAAGTGGATGTGGGCAACATGCATTTGTCGTCCAAATAGGATACCGGGGAGCACATTTCAAATTCCGGGCCTGTCAAAGGTGGTTTTATGACATCAGGCTTGCTCCAATGATATCCGTCATCCTTTGAGAAAGACATCAACAATTTGACAGGAACAAACCCCAGTGTATCCGGATTGGTCAAACCGAATTCCTTTTTGGTTCGGTCATGCCGCATGATAAAAGCCGACAACTCCCCTGTCCTGCTTTTTGCAATCCGACAGACTTCGGACACCGATTCCGAATCAGGCTCATATAAAAGGCCTTGGCACTCCCAATGAACCCCATAGTCTTCCGATCGGAACAGATAATTACGCAAATTCACCGCTTCAAAAGCCTCTCCGATGACGGCTGTCGCCACCAAATCACCGTTTTCACATTGAACAACAGACGGAAAGTATCCATTTTCACTCCGCAAATACGGTTTGGGGTTTTGAAACATCATACCGGAGTGTATCATCTTCACGAAGGTCATAATTCTTTTGCTCCTCTTCCAAGTATAACTAAATTATATCATAACCTTACTGAGTACATACACCTAAATAAATACATTTTAACAATATATATTTCTACAAGACCTATTGGAAAGCATATAAAAAACCCTATGAAAACATAAATCGTATGATTTTGAGAATTTGAAAAAATTTTTAAAATGTCTTGCAAACAGTATAGAACATGTGGTAATATTGTTGTTGCTGTGATTTTAATAAATTTTGTAACATAGTTATTAATGTAAATAAATGCGTTAATGAGTAAAGACAGGAGGTGCAAACAACATGGCAAAATGTGAAATTTGCGGAAAAGGTACGACTTTCGGACATAATGTTAGTCATTCTATCAGAAGGACGAATCGGAGTTTTAAAGCCAATATCAGAAAAGTCAGGGTTGTTAAGAACGGAACAACTAGAAGGATCAATATATGTGCTAGATGTCTTCGCTCAAACAAAGTGGAAAGAGCAGTCTAATATTATGCATATGATTCAGCAATGAAATGACGGAACAATCCGTCATTTTTTGTTTTAAAAAAAACAACGGGAGCCGGCATCTAGTAAACTTCACTGGCTCCCCTCATGCGATTGAACTCACTTCCCGATCCGAAAGATCTTTCTTAAGACATTGCCTATAAATTTAGGCATTTTTACAACGACAATCTTCATATCCATGACCCTCCCCGGCACGAGTATTTTATTACATTATATGTTTCAAAAATAATTGTGTTACAAAATATTCACAACTGTCATATCCTTGGATAAAATACAGCGAGCGGTGTTTCCACCGCTCGCTGATATATTATAGGAAGTTGAACATTTATCGATTATCTTTCGTCACCGATTATTACATCGACCTGCATTGTCTCTTTGGTCTCTGTTCTATAATACTCAATACTTATTACATCACCGGGAGACTTCTTATTAACAATTTCAATCAATTCGTTTCCTGTTTTAATCTCTTTTCCGTCAGCCTTTGTGATAATGTCATTCACTTTCAATCCTGCCAATTTTGCAGGTGAATCGGCTGTCACTTCAACTATATATGCACCGGCAGGCAACTTAAACTGAGTGGCAACTTGTTCGTTATACTGTGTTGAGATGCTCACGCCTAACCAAGGCCTGTTTCTGCTCACGTATCCATCCTTAAGCAGGGAATTCGTGATTTCCTTCACTCTGTTGATGGGGATTGCAAAACCCAATCCTTCATAACCGGATGCCGTTATTTTTACTGTGTTAATACCCACAACCTGACCGCGACTGTTCACCAAAGCGCCTCCGCTGTTTCCGGGGTTAATTGCCGCATCCGTTTGAATCAATGTGTATACATTACCTTCTTCGCTCTTCCAACCGATGTTTCGGTCCAATCCGCTGATAACTCCTGCAGTTACAGAGCTCAAGAAATCCGATCCTCCCGGATTACCAATCGCAACCGCCAATTCTCCCACCTTCAAGTCGTCCGAATCGCCTAATTCCGCTGCAACCAGATTGGGTGCATCAATTTTTAATAAAGCCAAGTCTGTTTCACTGTCTCGGCCGACAACTGTTGCAGCGTAGCGTTTGTCAGGCTCTCTCGGCAGAATGACTTCAATTCTTGCACCGGCCAACAAGTCATTGCTTTTCGTATTCATAGAGCTTTCTATAACATGGTTGTTTGTCACTACATATCCGTTTTCCGCATCTATGATAATTCCGCTGCCTTCCGAACCGCTTTGTCTGTTCCCAAAGAAGAAATCCGTAATGCTGTATGTGGAAACAATCCCAACCACTGAAGGGCTGACCTTATCTGCAATTGCCACCACCGGTGAGTCGATTTTTTGAATTTCATATTTTGTGACAACCTCTGTCGTGTTTCCGTTTTGTGACGAGGCAGGGGTGGTATCCAGTGTACTTTCAGCTGTTACCTGGTTTAAGGATGTCATTGCAAGATAGGTCACTCCACCGCCTACTATAGAAGTAAGTAAGGCAATGATAATCACAGTAACCAATCCGACACCTTTACGTTGTCTGCGTCCTCTTCCGATCCTGTCATCCGGAAAATCAAAATCCGAGCTTGTGTGTCTTCTGTTCATATCAAAATAATCCATAATTTTTACCCCTTTCATTATTGTTTCTTTTATAGGTATTTTCATACATACTTTTGATCATTTAAATTGATCAATTCATTCTCTTTTCATTATCATTATAATATCGATAAATTTTTAATTTGATATGAATAAAATGTTAACAATTTAAAATAATAAGAGGATTTTTAATTCGGATAAAATTGTTTATTTTTCAGATAACGGCAGAGTGAAGTAGAATTTTGTCCCCGTACCGGGTTGGCTCTCCACCGTAATAGGACGATTATGCTTTTCCATCACGTTCTTTATAATCGACAACCCCAAGCCGGTTCCGGTACCGTTCATTGCCCTGGATTTATCTACTGTATAGAAACGATCCCATATATTTTCAACTTCTTCAGGTTGAATACCGATCCCGAAATCTTCCACTGTGATACCGGCTGAATGGTCTTCAATGGTGGTGATAATCCGGATCACGCCCTTCGGATGAGAAAACTTGATGGCGTTGTGCAATAAATTATACACAACCCGTTCGATGGAGTTTTTATTGGCGTATACATAAAGGAATTCCGTGCAGAAACGCACATCCAAATCAATGTTCTTTTCTTCTAGGAAGCTTTCCAGATTAATGATCACTCGTCTTATCACTTCTTGCACATCAAAGTTTTCAAATAGAATTTCTCTATCATCGGAATCTAATCTGGACAATGTTAACAGATCGTTTACCACCCCGGATAGCCGATCTACTTCGTCCTTTACAATGTTAAGATAATATGAATGCTTGTCCTCCGGAATGGTTCCGTCCAAAATTCCCGCCACAAACCCCTTAATGGTGGTCATGGGTGTTCTCAACTCATGAGAAACATTAGAAACGAAACGAGTACGCAAATCCTCGTTCTTTTTTAACGAATCAATCATTTGATTGAAGTTTTCGGCTAATTCGCCGATTTCATCCTTCTTGTTGATGTCCAACCTTTGGGTATATTCACCGGATGCGATGACTTTGGACATCCTGTTCATTTGTTGAATAGGATTGATCAGCCTTTTGGCCAATATATAGATCAACACAAACGCCAACAAAGATGAAATCATAATAGAGATCCACAAGTAAACAATGATCTTTTCTTGTGTACGCTTTATTTGTGAAGCAGGTATATGCATATAGACCAGGTAAACATTATCGTTACTACTAATGGAGTCTTTATATTGAAGCTGAAACTTTTTACCGTATGTCAGCCATGTGTCCGAAACATAGCGATAGGCGTCGTCGTTAAAAAATCCGTAAAAGTCTCCGAGCTCCACAAATGTGTTTTCCTCATCGTTCAGTAATTTTACATACTGTTCTCCGACAGGTAATTGTACATAACCTCCGTTTCCCATATATTCCTTTTTAATTGAAGCAGGCAATTCGGGGTATGCAAAATAAATCTCCCCCTCTTCCGTCACGATCCAAATGTCCGCATTGGTGGTATTGCCAATGTATTGTACACTTGAGTTAAATAAAATCCATATTTGCTTTTTCATTTGCAAAGCAAGATTAAATTCCATTTTATCGAACTCATTATACCAAGTGAAATATTGCTCGAATGCATCACTAACCTTTTCAACACCACTTTCCAAGTTACCGATGTTTTCATTGACAAAATAATCATTTAAAAAGAAATACAGTATTCCACTGATAATGGTAAACGTAATGATGGATATGATAACAAATATGCCGATGATTTTGTGGAAAACACCAAATCGCATTATTTTACCTCAAATTTGTATCCTACTCCCCACACTGTTTTTAACCGCCAAGATCCGGTGGCAACCTCGAGCTTTTCCCGTAATCGTTTCACATGGACATCCACGGTTCTGGAATCACCGAAAAAATCAAACCCCCAAACCTGTTCAAGCAATTGTTCCCTGGTAAACACCTTGTTTGGATTGGAAGCTAGAAAATAGAGAAGCTCCAGCTCCTTCGGAGGCATCTCCACATCATTCCCCCCGATTTGAACGGTGTAATTCGTCTTGTTAATGACCAATCCCGGATAAACAACTTCTTCTTCGGCAGTGGTGTGAATCCCTTCAAAACGCCTTAATACGGCTTTGACCCTCACCGCCAATTCCTTCGGGTCAAAAGGCTTGACCATATAGTCATCGGCACCAAGGCGGAAACCTACCACTTTGTCCACCGTTTCTCCCTTGGCAGACAGCATAATGACCGGTATATTGCTTATATTCCGAATCAGTCGTAATATTTCCAACCCGTCTATTCCGGGAAGCATGATATCCAACACAACAAGATTCGGTGTAAATTCCTTGAACTTGTCCATTGCATCCGAACCGGTGTTGCAGGCCTCCACAACATAACCGTCTTTTTCCAAATACAATCGTACAAGCTCACAAATATTTACATCATCGTCTACGATTAATATACGGGACTTCGTATTCATAAAACCCCCTTAACATAAGTATTCAAACAACTCCAACCTTTCTCCGGAAGGTCCTTTGAAGAATATAACCTTCGCAGGATGAGCCAGTGAATTCATTGATATGGGTTGATCGGTTTCAAACACAATTTCTTTTTGAGAAAGCTTGCGAACGATATCATCCATGTCCTTGACCTCGATTGCTATGTGATTAGCGGCTCCGGTGCAGCCTTTGGGAATACTATCTTTCTCAGAAGGCTCCAATAACTCAAGAACAAGGTTCCCCGCCTTCACAAAGGCGATTTTAAGGGATTTTCCGGCACCTTTATCCACCGTAGTTTTAAAATTCAATGCGAACCCCAATTTATTGACATAGAAATCCTTGGATCTTTCCATGTCTTCCGTATAGATACCAATGTGTGCCAATCCCTTAAAACCCATTTTTAATCTCCTATATCATTCATTAAATTCTTATCTGTCAAAATCGATTCGTATCCCTTTTTTCGAGGAATCATACACAGCGCATACCAATTCCACAGAACGCTTGCCTTCATATTGATCCACAAAAGGCCTTTTCCCTTGTCTGAAGGAATTCACGATGTCCGTGAATTGATTGACGTGACCTTCAATGGTGAATGCGGAAGGATCCGCTGCGCTGAAGTCGTCATTTTTCGTCACGATGACATCCTCCGGCACTTTCATGTCCTTAATGTCCCACGAAGTGATAACATCCTCTTCCACCACAACAGTTCCACGATTGCCCGAGATCTCTATCTTTCGAGGTACTCCGGGGTATACCGATGTAGAAGCTTGTATAATACCCAAAGCACCGCTTTTGTATTCTACCACCGCTGAAGTGGTATCATCCGTCTCAATGTCATGAACCAGTGTTTTGGCATGTCCATACACACTTTTCACATCACCCATGAGATACAAGAGTAAATCCACTCCGTGGATCCCTTGGTTCATCAAAGCACCGCCGCCATCCATGTTCCAAGTTCCCTTCCATGTACTGCCGGTGTAGTATGCCGGATCCCGGATAAATTTCATGTAAACGTCCCCATAAGTCATACGTCCTAACCATCCTTTGTCCACAGCATTTTTCAGTTGTCGGAAAGGTTTGGAATATCTTGATTGGAATATGACCGACAGTAACACATTATATTTCTCACAAGCTTCTATCATTTGATCACATTCTGCCGTTGTAATAGCCATCGGCTTTTCCACAACAATATGCTTGCCGGCTTGTGCCGCCTGCACCGCCATAGAAGCATGCAATCCGCTAGGTGTGCAAATACATATCGCATCCACTGATGGATCCTTCAACATAGCTTCATAGGATTCAAACGGTTTTATTCCATATTTCAAACAAAAAGCATCCCTGCTTTTAGGATTTCTACTGGACGCACCGACTAATTCGGCACCTTCAACATGTAGGATGGATTGAGCGTGCCAATCGGCAATCATACCGCATCCTGCAATACCAAAACGAATTGTGTTCATCTAATTCTCCCTTTACAATATGATCATATTTTCTTTGTTTACTATGTATTATAGCATATTACGCCACATTATAGTATAATGTTTTCGATGTTACGTATGATAAGGGCATCAAGCATTTGCCACATTAATATATTTTACCAAAAGGAGTTGATTAAACAGATATGACTTTAGGTATTACATTTGGCGGCGGTGCAGCGAAAGGGGCTGCCCACATCGGTGCTATAAAATGTTTTCAGGAAAACGGAATCGACTTCGATGTAGTAACAGGAAATAGCGCAGGTAGTATTGCAGGAGCCCTTTATTCTTACGGCTACACATGGCGTAATATGTTAAAATTTGTTCAAGCTGCCACTAAAAGAAAATCCATATGGTTTAAATATGGATTTTTATACAATTCAAGTTCCATTGAAAGTATCGTTGAAAAAGGAATCGGTCGCATTAACTTCTCCGATTTGCACAAACCTTTTTGTTGTGTCGCTTGCAACTTAAGAACAGGAAAGCTTGTGGTATTAAACAGCGGCAAGGTCGCCAAAGCGGTGCGCGCAAGCTGCTCCATTCCCGGCATCTTTAAACCCACTCCCATTGATGACATGTTGTTGGTGGACGGATGCATTGTAAACAGTATACCATCCAACATATGCCGAAACATGGGTGCAGACTATGTAGTCACTGTGGATTTGAATTCCGATCGTCGGAAAGGAACCGATTCGGATTCTTTTGTGGAATGCCTTTTGACTTCTTTTCACATTATGGTGGGAAGCAATGCACGTCTGGGAATTACCAATTCCGATTGCGTCATTTCACTGGATCTGACAGGATACGCTTATCATAAGCTGGAAAGAATAGAGGAATTGGTGGAGCTAGGAGAAAAGGCGGCTTATGAAAAATTACCACAAATAAAAGAAGCCATGAAAGCATATAAGTCGGAGGATTAAGTGAGGAAACCTCATGGGAGAGAAAAATACAGACAAATTTTTTAAATTTTTAAGCCAATCGATTATCGGTGTGTCTAAGTATGTCATCGGTAAACTGTTGACCTCCTTGATCATCGGAGTATGTATGTTTGCCGTCATGTATTTATTGGATGCTCCACTGCCTTGGCTTTGGGGATTGCTTGGCGGTTTGGGAAATACGGTGCCTACTGTCGGCATTTGGATTGCTTACTTGATCTCAGCTATTGTTTTATTGTTCCTGGAGCCAATCCAAGCCTTGTATCTTTTGATCGTAACCCTAGCTTTGCAATTGATTGACGATTGGGTGTTGACACCCTTTATCACCGGTAAAAGCGCTGACCTTAAGCCTCTTGTCGTCATTATTGCGGTAATGGCTGGCAGCAGTCTTTTCGGAATACCCGGAGTTTTATTAGCCATACCGGTTGCAATCGTCGTAAAGATATTTTACAACATCTTTTTAAGAAAGAACAAAGAGGACACCGGCAACAATACCCTACCCGACGAGGAACAAAAGAAAAAATAGAAAGAGCATGCTCCTTCGAGAGCGCACTTCGGGTAGACTACACAACTGTTTATAGCCTTTGTAATTTAATAATCTGAATATGTTCTTCCCTCTTAAAGTCAATTTTCTTAAAGCCATATTCCTCAAAATTCCTTTGAATTTCTTTAGGCGAATAAAACTTTACATCTCCTTCTTTTGACAATGGGACAAACGGATTAAAAATTACACGAATAATAAACGGATAGTATACCTCTGCTATATATAGCAAACCCTTTGGTTTTAATATTCGGTTTATTTCTTTAGCAAATGTTTTTGTGTCCGAAAAATGATGATATGCTGCACAAACGGTTACGTCATCAAACATTTGATTTTTAAATGGTGTATGGTCGCAACTACTTATTTCAAATATCATATTTGGACACTTTTTCTTTGCATTGGCTATCATTTTTTCTGAGATATCAATGCCATACCCATTCATATCATGCTTATCGGATAACATTTTAAGAAACGTACCGTTCCCACAAGCTACATCCAATATATTGTAATCAGCCTCCGCTATAATCTCTTCCAATAAGACTTCTTTAAATCTCATCGTATATTTGCCTTCAATAGATTTATCATAATTATCTGCTTTCTGATTATAACTTTCCCTCGATTTAGCTTCAAAAGTTTTCATCTACAAAGTCCCCCCTTTTAGATAAAAAGATTTATAAACCAATTTAGTTTAAAGTTAAACAGCCCCTGTCCGTAGAAGACAGGGGCGTTCTCATGCTTTAAGATTTTAATCGGAACACTGTTTCCGGTTTTAATAAATATGGTGAAATTAATCCGCAAGTATCTGCAAGAGGTAATACTTCCTCATGCAAAGCGATCCCTAATATTTCTTTCATGAAATCTCTTCTTTTTTGGCATCGGTTATAGCATTCCGGATATTTTTCCTTCAATTCGGCACGTAAATTCTCATCCGCCAATACATAACCGTCTTCCATTCGGGTGGATCCATACACGTCATTCGAGGGGATTACATCACACTACAGGTACATTCCACTGTGTAATGCAATTTCAGAGCCTTTGTAAACCGGTGCACTCATCCATTCGTCCGTATGAATCAAATGCCCCGGGTTAAGGAATATACCGAATTTTTCAAAAGGCAATTCCGTAGCGATCAAGTCGGCCAATTCCTCCCCTTTCACACCGATTCTCAAAGCGGACAACCATTTGCAGATGGCTTTAAAATAGGGGCCGGCAAAGTTTTCTGCGTAGTCCTTGGCTTGATCCGGCAAATCGTTTTCGTCCTCTGCGATCCATCCGAACCTACATATATTACTTCCCCAATAGGAAAGGTTCATTCCTAATGTGATTCCTTTTTCCAGAATCCTACCCGCAGGAGAACACATGCTCTTGTCTTTGAGATAACCGGGAACCACCGTGGTATGGCATGCCAAAGGTGTTCCGTTGTATTCACTCAGCTTTACCAGGTCATAATCCGACATACCGGGTTTTAATCCGAAAATCATGTTTTTGACGCCTTTGACGGCTAAATAATTGGAAAACTCGAATTGAGCGATTTCCTCGACATTGACGAACGATCGAAGTCCTTTGTCAGCATCCATAAACAGATCGGCTGAGTTGACAACATTGGCTCTTCCGCACATAGCTCTTAGAGCATCGGCAATGTAGGCAGGTATATCCAACATCAAGGAATCTTGATAGTAATACTTGATCCCGACAGTTCCCACCCTGCTTGTACCGCCGATACCCATGTCGCAAAAAATGTCCTTGATCTGCCGTGTAGTATCCCTGGGTTGATTCATCAAGGAAAAATGTTGGTATCGCTCATGCTTCAAATAGCCTTTCTCAAATAAAGGGCTCATACCCAGATATCCTTCGCATTCGTTACCTACAACCATCAAGGGATCCTGATCCAAGGTAATGATCAATAAAGCTTCTTCGAATCTCGGATCAAAACCGGTCAACCAAAACACATTGCTAAAATGCTCCCGATCGGTATATATCGCCAAATGAGTCAATGCTCTTTCTTTCATCTTAGCTTTTACATTTTCCAACCGCTTCCGATAGGTTTCATAAGAAACAGGTCCGATCGGCTGTTGGGTGAAACCGAAATCCGGCCATTCACATTCAAATAATTCAAAGTTTACGATTGTTAACACCTCTTTCATTTTACTGTTTAAATAATTTCTAAATAATCTTTGCTTGGAAGATTAGGGAATTTTTCAAAAGGTAATGTTTGGTACCAATAAGCCACCGATGCAATATCGTCTTGTAACGGCAAATATCTTCCTTCACTTCTCCATCCCAAAGCTTGGATCGTGACTTTTAATCCGGTGTCGAAGCGTATGGGATCCATGATATGCCAACGATACAACCCGAATCTTGTCTGTGAATTATACAGCCCGTCCGGTCTTATGACTTGATGCATACCGGTATAGGGGGTTGAAAATTCGGTATATCTTCCTTGCACATCGAAGTTATAGGATCCGCAAAAATAGTCTTCCGTTCCGGTGCCGCATATGGTAGGAAACTCAAGGTCATCGTCCATGTAAAATTTGATTTCCCCTTCTCCCCACCAACGGTTGTTATTAACACCCCAAGCCATATAGGTGCCCACATACTGACCTTTTCCCTTTATACCGTCCACAATGGTGTAAACACTCTTATAGGGTAAAGGATTAGCCCTTCGAAACTGAGCGTGAAAATAGGCGGCATCCTCCGGGACATCCGTCAATGTGTAATCCACCTGGTAATACAAAACCTTCTCATCCGACCCTATATTGGTCATGGTCATATGACAACGCTTTTTAAATGGCATCATCCAATAACAATTTAAACCGGATCTAGGATTACAGCAGACGGCAAGAGAGGACAGTTGAGCATAATTCTGCCATGCATTGGCGAAAAAATCCCCTACCGGGCATTCCACGGAAGGATATTCATTATCATCCCAATAAATTCTGAGAATCAATTCACGCCATGCTCCCGTCGGAGTCAACCAGATGTGAGAAATGGCTCCAGGCCCTTGTATATCCGCCATGACATAGGTTTGCCCCCCGGGAATCCTGACGTAAGGGTTGACTTTCCAGCCTTGACCTAAATCCCGAGCGGCATGTGAGGCGACACCTTCTTTGGCCATACCTCCTTTCCCTTTTTCACCTGTGGAATTTTCCGAACTAATAGAACGGGACACAGCATCGGATAAAAGAGGCAATGTCCCCATATTCATGTTCAAACCGTTAAAACGAACCATATAGAAATCCTCCAACATATAGTGATGGGGATATTATATCATAAATTCTACTGAATCATCTTTATGTTCTCTCTTGTTTAACTCAATACGTTTTTTTCTCTGCCTTAACGTAAATTCCACTTTGGATGCAATCATAGATATGGCTTCGGCGTTTTTGATTCTTGTACCGAAACCTTTTCCGAAAATCTTGGCTCTACCTTCCGGGGTTCCTCTCTCCCAAGAAATGGTGAATGCATGCCGTATGGCACGTTCCACATTCATTCCCGTAGTGAAATATTTGCTGGCGATTGCAGGGTAAATATCCTTGGTGATAGCCAGAATGCATTCCGGATCCACCAATACCATGAAAACAGCATCTTTGATGTAGTTAAAGCCTTTTATACTAGAAGGAATACCGATCTGATACAATGATTTGATAATTTCATACTCGATTTGTTTATCATGTTCGGATTTTTGGAAGATATAGTTGACCGGTTTTGTACTTTCATAGACAGGAGTCATTTCATTAGCGCCGTTATAGCGGGGACATCGGCAGGTCAAGAGTTTCAAGCGCCCGTACAAGACTTCATACTCAAAGGGCTTCACCAACACATACTTTGCACCGTACTTGATGGCTTTATCAATGGTTTTTGCTTCCCTTTGCGTTGAAACCGCAATAAACGCCGGTGCATTTTCCATTCCGTGATACTGCATGAGCACACCAATACCATTAAGCTGAGGTAACATTAAATCCATAATGACCAAATCAGGATTCAGAGAATCGATCAAATTGCATAAACTCTTTTGATCCTCCGCTTTACCAATAACTGAAACATCGCCTTTGCTTTTGAAAAAGCAGGAAAGAGTGCGGGTTGTTTCGTTGTCCATTGCGATCAGAATACATAGACTTCTAGACATCTTGTAAACTCTCCTTTTTCTTTTGTATAATTAACCATTCTATAGAATAGAATAATTTCTTTAGTAAATATGGTCATTCAAGTGAACAACAATTTCTCAACAACCATATTATACCGGTTACATTTCAAATTTCAACCATATATCTCAAAAAGTCTATATAATCTCTCAAAAATTCGAAAAACCGAATAAAAACGAGGGAACGCACCAAATCATCCCCTCTTTTTCTTGCTTATTCAAATAATTTGATCTGTTTATCGAGATAATCCTCGTCCTTCAGAAACTTCCCGGTTGCAGGAAGCCCCTTCGTTCGGTAATAATCAAGATCCTTTATGCCGGACTCTTCCAAAGTGCAAACACTCTTGATTTTATCATCTTTTCTCATTTTCATTACCTGGACACCCATGGTTTGTCTTGAGGATTTTATATTGATTTTCTCGGTCATAAACAACAATACCTTGTTTATTTGTGAGAATAAAGCAAATTCTTGTTCCTCAATCAAATGGTAAATGGCGATTACCGGGCTGTTTGCATAATATGCATTCGCCAGTTTTTTACGATTGGTTTTTGTGTAGTATGCCTGCATGTCCACCTTGGAGACTTTACCGTTTTCATATACGATGACGAGAAACCCGCTATAATCCGTGGTCGCCGTGATCATAATGATCTTTTCATCCTCATTCATCTCCAATAAATTCGGCAAATAGGAACCTAGCTCCGAAGCTTTGCTATCATCGATGTCATATGCTTTCATCTTATACACCTGACATTGATCCGAGAAAAACAACACATCCATCTTATTGCTCGTTTCGATGGTTTGAACAATCCGGTCCTTTTCCTTCAGCTTTTGTTCCGGATTGGATCGCAAAGATGTCAACGGAATCTTTTTGAAATAACCTTCTTTGGTTAAAAACAATTTCAAGTTGTAATCCTCAATAAAGATATCCTCAGCAATCTCCTCCTGCTCCTCCGGTTCGATGATGGTCGTTTTTCGATCCTTTCCAAATTTTTTCATGATATCTTTCAATTGAGATATGATGACGTTATTCAATTTCTTACGACTTTTCAATGTGTTTTCCATATCTTCAATTCCTGATCGCAACCCGTCTATTTCCTCGATCCGGTTTAAAATATATTCCTTGTTCAAGTTTTTCAATCGAATTTCAGCAATAAATTCCGCTTGAATCCGGTCAATGTCAAAGCCTTTCATCAAGTTGGGAATGACATCGGCATCCTTTTCCGTGTTCCGGATGATCATAACGGCTTTGTCGATATCCAACAGGATTTTTTGTAAACCCAATAACAGATGCAGCTTTTCTTTCATCTTTGTGGTATCGAACATCAACTGGCGGCTGATGCATTCAATACGAAAAGCGATCCATTCG
>ENA-UOOK01004825-UOOK01004825.1-fermentation-metagenome-genome-assembly--contig:-NODE-4825-length-14085-cov-10.361867_pt1 | contig 14085 bp, 14 predicted proteins | sample MGYA00245777_ERZ724023 | MGnify/ENA primary metagenome ERZ724023 (study PRJEB28704, sample SAMN03018312) | fermentation metagenome | biome: anthropogenic terrestrial biome; feature: soil... | reverse complement strand
TCGAGCCGGCGGTGGTGGAGGCGATGTTACAATGCCGTACGGTGGTTGAGTGGGCGCCCCGCTCGGCAGCAGCCGGTGAGATCGCTGCTATTCACCGGCAGATTTTCCAGTCGTAGTGACAGAACCAAATAAAAAGAAGAAGCGATGATCAGTTTTGGACCCGTACCCTCCAGAAGATTGGGCCAGAGCCTGGGGATCAATAATATCCCCGGGGATAAGATTTGTACCTATGCATGTATCTACTGTCAGGTGGGTGCCACCCGCCATTACACCCTCGAGAGGCAATCGTTTTACAGTCCGGAGCAGATTTTCAAAGCGGTCGAGGAGCACCTGAGTAAGTTGCAGGGGATGCCTGACTATCTCACTTTCGTGCCGAACGGTGAACCCACACTTGATATCCACCTGAAAGAGTCGATCCGCCTGTTAAAGCAGAGCGGTATTCCGATCGCTGTGATCACCAATGCATCACTACTGGGTGACGCAGGGGTGCGTGATGCCCTCTCATTGGCCGACTGGGTTTCAGTGAAGGTGGATGCCAACGATGAGACTGTATGGAAAAAGATCAACAGACCTCATCCCAAACTCACCTTTGAGGGCTATAAGGAGGGTCTCCTGACTTTTGCCTCATCATACAAGGGGATCCTGGCTACCGAAACCCTGATGGTGGAGGGGGTCAACGATGGGGCTGAGCTGTTACAGCACAACGCCTCACTGATTGCAACGATCAAACCGGCCACAGCCTATCTCTCCATTCCCACACGTCCTCCGGCCATGCGGAGCGTGAAGAAACCGGATGAGGAAGCCATCAACAGGGCTTACCAGATCTACACTGATGCCGGACTGCACTGCGAGCTGCTGCTCGGCTTCGAAGGCAGTGATACCGGTTTCACCGGCGATGCCAGGGAGGATATCCTCAATATGAGTGCTGTGCATCCCATCCGTGAGGAGACCATGGGTGAGATCCTGCGCAAGAACAGGGCTGATAGCAGTCTGCCGGATCAGCTGGTCCGCGAGAAAGAGATCAGGGAGGTGATCTATCAGGATAAAAAATTTTGGATTCGTAACTTTACAAGAGCAGAGGGTATAGGGCTGGCATGAGGTTGACCATCTCGATGGCATCCTCTTCGTCGATCGGTTGTCCGGCTTACAAAAACGATTGATACAGGGTAAACTGAACAAAATAAAAAAGAAAAGAAGATGAACGAACAATGTAATACTGCCAAAAAGCCGTTCGAGAAAACGAGGCTGCCCAATATAAAAAATTTGCTTATCGTTGCTTCGGGAAAAGGGGGAGTAGGCAAGTCGACCGTGGCTGCCGGCCTGGCCCTCTCTCTGGCCAGAGAGGGGTATGCAACCGGCCTGCTGGATGCCGATATCCATGGTCCCTCGGTACCCACTCTCTTCCACCTGAACAACCAGCGGCCGCTATCGATGGAGAAAGAGGGGAAGATATGGATTGAACCGTTTGACCGGTACGGCATCAAGGTGATCTCGATCGGTTTCTTTATCGATCCCACCCAGTCGCTTCTCTGGCGAGGGCCCATGGTGTCGAATGCGCTCAAGCAACTGCTCAACGATACCGACTGGGGAGAGCTGGATTATCTGGTGATTGACACCCCGCCCGGCACGGGGGATGTACACCTGACCCTGCTGCAGTCGTACGAGATCACCGGTGCCGTAGTGGTGACTACACCGCAGACCATCGCGCTGGATGATGCGATCAAGGCGATTGGCATGTTCAACAACAAGAACGTCTCTGTGCCGGTGCTGGGAATCGTGGAGAACATGGCCTGGTTCACTCCCTCGCTGCATCCCGATGAGAAATATTTCCTCTTTGGACAGGGGGGAGGTGAGAAGCTGTCACAACAGTTTCATCTGCCCTTGATCGCACAGATACCCATGAATGAGCAGATTCGCCAAAGCTGTGATGAGGGCTCGTTAGACAACCTCTTTCAGGATGAGCAGATACAAAAAGTATTCTCCGGCTTGGTGGATACTATTTTGGCCAATCAGAGAAAAGAAAGCACGCATAAATAGAACAGCAGTATGATCGAGTACGACTACATTTTCCGGGTCTTGTACCCCGATACTGACCAGATGGGAACCATGCACCATGCCAATTACGCAAAATACTACGAGGCAGCACGTTGGGAATTGTTCCGGAGCATCGGTATTTCTTACAAGTCGGTCGAAGATGCCGGATACATGCTCCCGGTTATCAGGATGGATTTTCGTTTCCTCAAAACCACCCGGTATGATGCTCTGCTAACTGCAAAAACAACCTTGACAGCCGTTATTGGAAACCGTGCCTTGCACCTGATTTTGTTTTAAAAGCCATTCACGCTAACCTGAAAACATAAATCGTCGTGTATTATATCGCATATAAAACCATTGGAATTGTCCATTCTTCTTTTCCTGAATCCCAGGGAATCCCGATCCAGATCGCGGCTTGAGGCAACCGGCCATTAAAACGTAAAAGTGTTTGAAAGCGACATGATAGCCCTGCCTTATAAAGGGGAAAAATAGAATGAGGCTTGTGGGATCCTGCCCGTCAATCAGGATTTTAAGCAACAACTGAAAAAATTAGCCAGGATGAAACAAAAGTGGTGTAATCAATCAAAACTGAACCTGAGCATTGACATCATCATGTTATTACTGCTCATGCCCTTGGCGGGAATCGGCTTCCTGATAAAATATGTTCTGATCCCCGGTATTCAGCGGAACGAACGCTACGGGGCTGGTGTTGAACTGGAATTTTGGGGACTAACGCGTCACCAATGGGGATCCATTCACCTGATCATCAGCATCGTTTTTCTCGTTCTTTTACTTCTTCACATTATTCTGCATTGGAAAATGATCGTTGGGATCTTCAAACGGATGATCCCTGATAAAGCTTTACGTGCAATATCGGCCACACTGATTGCCGGTGCCGGTCTTCTCATGATTGCATTTCCTCTTTTTGTGAAACCGGAGATCGTTACAAGGGAATCGTTACATCTGAACAGAAAAATCAGACAAGAAACTCTCCAAATCGCGCCGCCAGGAGAAATCCGTAAAGAAGTGTCAAAAGAAGCTAACAAGGATGTAGTGGTTTCCCCCCGGGCGGGACTGAATAAACCGAAACAGACTCTATCCGGAACTGAATTCGTCGACCTTGAAATCAACGGAAGGCAAACCCTACAGTTTGTTGCCAACAAATACGGCATACCGGTGGAAAAACTTGCAACTGATCTCAACATCCCTTCAGACCGGTTCGGTGAGAAACTCGGCAGGTTACGGAGACAGTATGCCTTTACCATGAACGACGTGCGCAAAAGCATTTTGAAAAATAAAGAATAGGCCGGATTACGAGATTTGCGAACCGATACGATCAGATACTCCATATATGGCTATCCCTTCGGCGGCTACGATGCCAAAAGCGAGCACCTCTGTTTTGGTGATCTTCTTGATCAGTCCGTTCGAGAAAAACATGAACAGGAAACCGAGTAGTGCGGTGAATCCGGCATAGAAATTCTTCTCAATGGCCTGAGGGAGTGCCAGCAGCAAGGGAGTGCCAGCAGCACGCCGGCGGCAAAACAGATGAAGTAAGGTTTGAATTGTATGGCCCAATTCCGGTACCTGTAGAGGATGAAAATTCCCAACCCGTTGATGATGGCTGCAAGTATAGCAAAGAGGGCGATCCAGAGAAATGTATTGTTGTCTGACATGTTCAGTCTGTTTCTCTACTGAGTTATCTCTTATTCTGCTCTTTCTCCAAACAGGGCGGTTCCGATCCGGATGATATTGGCTCCCTCGGCAACTGTTGCTCATCCGCTTCTGTCCCAGATAAAATGGGTGACACGGTTGGGACCTCTTTTGACTCATCGCCTGTAACCCAGTTGATGGGCATGATCCGACACCTCATCCGGGTTGTCGTACTCCAGACAGAGGTGGGTAAAACGACCTTTTTCTCCCTCGGAGTCAATGAAGATCTCCAGTTTCAGATCCTGATACACCAGCATATATACCTCTGTTTGCCTGTCGGTGGCAAAGATGGAGTGGAGCACCTCCTCTGAATCGAGGGTGAACTGTTTCAACCGGTGGAAGTGCAAAACAGCTTCGTAGAACCTCCCGATCTCTGCCGGCTCAATGATGGTTAATCTGTAATAGTTGAGACTTGATCTGACAGTGGGCATTTTTACCCCCTCGGCCATTCCAGCCAATCAAATTATTTCTGACAAGTTGCTCTCCAGCAGCGCCTGTTTCCTCTTCATCCGACGGAGTCAAAGATACAAAATTTTGATTCAGAGTATCCAATAATTTCTCTTTTGTCAGATGAAGGCTATCTTTCCAGGTCTGAATCGGCGTCTTACCGTAACAATATTTGCCCGAATGAGGTCTCTCGTTGTTGTAGTACATCAACCAAATATCCACATCATTTTGCAATTCCTCAATCGTTCTGTATATCTTCTTTCGGAATGCAGTCGCATAAAACTCTTCCTGCATTGTCCGGTGAAAACGTTCACAGATACCGTTTGTTTGGGGACTTCTTGCCTTGGTCTTCGTGTGATCGATATCTTCAATCGCCAGGTAGAGTTGGTATTCGTGATGTTCTCTTGCCCCGCAATATTCGGTTCCCCTGTCAGTAAGCACTCGCATCAGTGGAATCCCGTACCGGTCGTAAAGAGGGAGTACCCGGTCATTCAGCATATCAGCAGCAACAAGAGCTACTTTGCGATCATAAAGTTTAACTGTGGCGACCTTCGTGTATGTATCAATAAATGTCTGCTGATAAATACGTCCCACGCCCTTGATGTTCCCCACGTAATACGTATCCTGGGCTCCAAGATAACCGGGATGATAAGTTTCAATTTCACCCCTGGCAACCTTTTCCTCTTTGGCCTTTTCCAAAGCCACAACCTGAGCTTCGGTGAGTACGATTCCTTCCTGGGCAACCTTTGCTTCCAGCGCTTTCAAACGCTTGCGGAATGTTTCAAGATCATTTCTCAACCATATGCTTCTAACTCCAGATGGTGATACAAAAACACCCTCCTTTTTCAGCTCATTGCAAACACGGACCTGACCAAAAGCAGGATTTTCTGTTGCAAATGATACTACCCGATCTTCAATCTCCTGTTCAATACGATTCTTGATGATGGGCTTTCGTCTGCTGATCTCCTTGAGAGCTAATTCACCACCAGTTTCCACCAGTTCCCTGTATCGGTAGAAGGTATCCCGGCTATATCCTAAATACTTGCATGCCTGAGAGACATTACCTAATTCTTCTGCTAATTTAAGCAGTCCTAACTTGTTTTTGATTAACTTCGTTTCTGAATTCATTTCTGACAGTTTTAAGGGTTGAACTTTCTTTGTTTATGCAATTACAAATTTAAGTTTTTGCCCTTAACTGTCAGATTAAATCTAAACTAATTCAAATGAACTTTAGTAATAAATTGAAGTTTTGTGCTCCGAAATCCCGCCCGAACGCAAAGCCCCGAACCGTTCGCGGTAATGCACGGTGGATAGCACAACAAAGCAAAACAACAAAATGAAAGAGTATTTTAAATTACAATACTTAATGACAAAGCGTAAATTATCGGACGGATCTCATCCGATAGTCGGGTATTTATTGGCATTGCTTATTTCACTCGTGTTTATTGGAGTTTCTATTTTGTTGTTTTCAAGAAAATCTGTTTACATACCATATATTTATGCTTTTGCGGCGTTGTTTTTTATTTCAAAATTAAGTGAAACAAAGCGAAATGATTTCCTGAAATTTTGCTTTGCAAACAGACAATACAGAAAAGTGCGAATAGCGGAAAATCTGATTATTGCACTACCTTTTATTGTTTTGCTTGCGTGTAAACAACATTTCTTATTGACACTTATTCTTTTTGTAATCAGTATTGTGATGGCATTGTTAAGTTATAGAGCAACTTACAATATCACAATTCCGACACCTTTCCACAAAAAACCATTTGAATTTACAGTCGGTTTTAGAAACAGTTTTTTTATGTTTATCATTGCATACGGACTTGCAATTATTGCCATAAAAGTAAATAATTTCAATCTTGGCATTTTTGCATTGGGACTTATTTTTTTCACGACATCCGGATATTATCTAAAACCTGAAAATGAGTATTTTGTTTGGGTATATAATTGTACACCTGCAAGGTTTTTATTTGAGAAAATAAAAACCGCACTCTTATTTTCATTTTGTTTGTGTCTGCCGGTACTTATTTTGTTGAGTATTTCTTATCTTGAACACATTGGAGTCTTACTTGTTTTTACTTTTTTAGGGCTTTTGTATCTCACGACTTGGATTTTGGCAAAATACTCAGCATATCCCGAAGAAATAGGTATAACGCAGGGCGTAATATTTGCAATCGGCTTGTTTCCTCCAATGCTTATTGTAATTATTCCGTTATTTGCCAGCCAATCAGTCAATAAACTTAAAGAAATTTTGAAATGATCAACATACAAAATCTGTCCAAGAGTTTTGGCGCAAAACAAGTCTTGAAAAATATTAATATCCAATTTAACAAAGGACAAGTTTACGGAATTGTGGGCGAAAATGGAGCAGGAAAAACAACACTATTTAGATGTATTGCGGGTTTGGAAAGTTATGAAGGGAAAATAACTTCGGAAATCAACCCGCTGAAAAATCACTTGGGATTGTTGTTGACAGAGCCATTTTTCTTTACCAAAATTACAGGAAAAGAATATATCCGTTTATTGTGCAATGTGCGAAAAAAGAGAGTGTCAAACATTGACGATAAAAACATATTTGATTTACCACTAAATCAGTATGCTTCGACATATTCAACAGGAATGAAAAAGAAATTGGCATTATTGGCAGTTTTACTGCAAAACAATCAGTGTTTTGTTCTTGACGAGCCTTTCAATGGCGTTGATATTCATAGCAATATAATCATTATTGGCCTTATTCACAAATTGAAAGAATTAGGAAAAACGGTAATTATTTCTTCGCACATATTTTCAACTTTAAGAGACACGTGCGATGAAATCTACTTGCTGAAAGAGGGAGAATTAGTAAGAAAAGTGTTCCGAGAAGATTTTGAGGCGTTAGAACTTGAAATGCGGGAATTTACAGTCGGCAATAAAATTGAGAAATTAGAATTAGAATAATTACACGCGATAGGAATACAAATAAATGCACTACCGCTAACATGGGCTTTCCGTCAGGCGGGATTACACACAAACTTGGAGTTTGGTCTCCCGCACCAGCGTTCGTCTCTTGTTGACAGGACTTCGTCCCGCCAACCCACCTGAACGCAAAGCCCCGAACCGTTAGGCGTCAGCAGAAAACGCTACTAAATATAGATAATATAAAACTAAAAAAATGAAAATTAAAAAATTCATATTTATTCCGTTTCTATTTCTTACCCTAAGTCTGAATATTTATGCACAAGACACTATAAGTAATTGGAACGAAATAAAAGAAAGACAACATTTAATAAATAGACAAGATTCCTCAACTTGGGATTATGAAATGCTGTATAGGGATATTGAAGATGCTAAGGGTATTGATTCTAAACCATTCCGATTTGGTGTATTTCCAGTTCCTAAATACAGTTTGTTGGGCGAAAATACTTTTCAAGGGATTGGAATAGGAAGTTTTTATCGACTCATTGAGAATTCTGGTAATAATGTGTATTGTACGTTCTTTGCCGTAAATAAAAATGAACTAATAAAACAATACATACCTAAGGGTAAAAAAAATGAAATATTTTTTACTATTATGGTGTTAACAGACATCGAAATAGACACCATTAATTATTCTCATTCAAAAAATCAGATGATTTCCAGAAACAATCCAGATTATATCGGACAAGGATTTGTTAAGACAAAAAATGGAGAAGTGGATTATGTGGCTTTCCTTACCGCAGACAGGAATGAATATGCAATAGTGAATATGAGATTATTTAATCTCAAACACGGAAGAATTATACTCATTGCACCACAAAAAGATGGTACAATAAGGTCTCTACAATTAAAATCTGAGCAAGTTTTTTCTATTGATAATATAGAAAGCTACATAGATGATTTAATAAATCAAAAAAACGTAAAAGATTTTTTTACAAGCAAGGGAAATATTTAAACCAGATAATGCCGAACGCCTAACATCGCGTATAAAACATTGGGGGTTTAAGTGGTTACTTGAGTTGTTCTGCCCCGCATCTGCTTTTGTGTTGGCGGATACAGAAGAAGCCCACAATCCCCAACGTTTCAAACATGTGACCGTTGCACTTATTAAAAAAACAAGATGACTCAACAAATAACAGCCTTTGCAGACGAGTTTGGCAACAACTCATTTGACTTCCAGACACAGGGAAGCCACTTTATTATTGCGACTGTTATTACTAAGACCGAGAATCTTGAGAAACTAAGAGAGGAAATAAAGGATATTAGAAAGAAGCACAATTTTCAGACTGGTGAAATTAAATCAAGTGGTGTTGGTCAGAATCATAGCCGAAGAAAAAGAATCATTGAAGATATTGCAAAATTAGACATTTCAGTATATGCTGTAGTGGTTGACAAAAGAAAACTCTCAGGAGAAGGTTTCAATTACAAAAAATCATTTTACAAATTTCTAAACAACTTACTTTATAAGGAATTATTCAGGACGTTTCCCAACCTTGACTTAAATGTAGACGAACACGGCGGAAATGATTTTATGAGAGTTCTGAATTTTTTAGAAAGTGAAGTGGGTAATGACCAACAAAGAATTGACCAAATTAACTTTCTCAAATTATTGCTTTGGTTACATAGAGCCAATCCTAAAAATAGATATATAACGACAAAAGAAATTGCAGGGCATTTAAATCAAAGCCTACCTGAAAAAATTCAGGAAGAGTATTTTAGAACGAAGGTTGTAGGTAATCTCAGGGACAAAGGGGTTCTAATTGCATCGGGCAGACAAGGATATAAAATACCGACATGTGCAGGAGAGTTTCTTCTCTTTTGATAAACAGGTAAAAGTAAATGGAAAAACAGATGGAAATGCCGCAAAGCGGCAAGAGATGGTGCTCATGGAGTCGACTCTTTAGCGTGGTCTTACTAGTGTGCATGGCGTTTAATTTCGTGCCCGCTGTCGGGCAGAAGTCAGCCAAACCGATGTTGTATAAAGTGACTTATGCAACTAAAGACCATACCGAAACGCCTTACAGGGCTAAAACAGACGAGCCTATAGTGGGCGAAGTGCTGAAGTCACAGGTTTATGAAGTTGTTGCCATTGAAGGCGACTGGGCAAAGATAAAGCACAGAGGCGGTGAATATTATCTCTATAAGAAACGACTTGTAAAGGTGGATAAACCGGATGTGGTGGCTTCTCCCTGGGCGAAAGAATGGTTCTCCTATAACGGTGCTTATATAGGTACAGCAGGAGAATGGGGCGAGGTGGCCGACGATTGGACAAAACCGTTAACCCGTGCGGAAATGGCGCAATTGCTTGTTAAAGATATCATGGAAAATATTTATGGCAGTTGGGCTGTTAAGTTTACCTTGAAAGGGATGGTTGAATCTACCGGACTAGGCTTTTTTACCGATACAGATGATTATTATGCGGACCGGTTGGCTTATTGGGGGATCGTTCCCAAAGGGAAGTTCAACCCGGAAGGAACGCTTACCTACAATGAGATGATATCACTTATTCTCAAGCTGATGGCTTACGACAACCACGATAAAGGGGGAAGCCCATTATCCAAAGCTGATATAGCGGAATTCGGTATTGGGGGTGATAAAGGTCCCAATGCCAAATGCACGAAAGAGCAGGCTAAAATGCTTTGCGACAAGGCTATATTATGGAGACATGAGCAGAATCGGGTTACTGGAGCTAAGAATGAAAAAAACACCCGATACGGCGGTACTATCTATATTTACGATGGAATATATACTATCAAGTCCATGCTTGGTAAAAAACCAAATCAGCCACATCTTTTTGTCAATGCAGAGGGTAAGGTTGAACTGAGCAATTCCCAAAAACAGCAGTTTAAAATTACGTTCAAAAAGAATGCTCTGAATATGAACAGGAGAACGATGTCTTTATTCACGATTCAGACCATGGACGGTAAATACCTGGGAACATCGGGTATCCCCGTAAATGGCAGCCGCCTTATTGCCCAAAAGGAGGAGTTTTTGTGGTGGATTGAGAATGGACCATCCGAAGATTACCAATACACCAGTTTCATTGAAGACCCGGATAATTATCATCAGATAGTGAATGTCTCGGGATGGAAGACTACCGACGGCACTCCTGTCATCACCTGGTTTTGGAGACACGGTACAGGTTCCGACTCCAATAACTGCAAGTTCATTTTCGATAAAGTAGGTACAGCACAATTTGAGTAAAAAGACAGAATTGTTTTAGTGACGACACAAGAGATTCTGCTAACAAAGTTAAAATGAGACAAAATTGATTTTTTCACATTATCTTGGGCAATATTAAAACACAGGTAAATTTTTATACTATGAGACGATTTACAAACATTATTTTATTGATTACATTCCTTTTTGGTTATACAAGTTGTAATCCAAATTCAACCAAGAATCAGGAACCGGTTGTTAGAACCACCTCTGGCGATATATCCGGTAGTTATAACGATAGTGTATTTGCTTTTAAGGGGATACCGTATGCCAAAGCTGAAAGATTTATGCCTCCACAAGATCCCGATGCCTGGGAGGGAGTTCTTGAATGTAACGACTTTGGTCCGGTTGCCAGACAAGTTGTACCCTGGTATCCTGATTCCGTTCAAAATGAAAAAGAACTTTTCAGTGTAAATGTTTGGACACAAGGGATTAGTGATGGCAAAAAACGTCCGGTAATGCTCTGGTTGCACGGTGGCGGATTTCACGTTGGTGCCAGCAACGATCCCATGACCTACGGCGAAGCGTTGGCTAAAAAAGGCGATGTGGTGTTCGTATCGGTAAATCACCGCTTGAATATTCTTGGCTTTATGGATTTGTCGGCTTGTGGCGAAAAATATGCTCAATCGGCTAATGTTGGTATGCTCGACATCGTGAAATCGCTGGAGTGGATCCAAAAGAACATCGAGAATTTTGGGGGTAACCCATCCGATGTTACTATTGTGGGCGAATCGGGAGGTGGCGGTAAAGTTGGCACACTCATGTGTATGCCGATCGCAAAAGGTTTGTTCCATAAGGCAATTATTCAAAGTGGAACTCTTATTAACACGATGAATAAAGAAAAATCGCAGCTGCTGGGATTGGCAGTTCTTGAAAATTTAGGACTTACACCGAACGATGTTGAAAAACTGGATACTATTGCTTACCTGGATCTTGTGAAAGCAGGAAACGATGCAATCACCAAAATGTCGGGGCCAAGGGAACCCGGCTCTCAAACTATGTTTGGCTTTGTACCCTCTGCCGATGGAGATGTTTTGCTTCAGCAGCCATTCAGCCCCGGATTTGCGGATATTTCTGATGAAATACCTCTTATGATAGGTTCCACGCTGAACGAGATGATGCCCACATTTTATGGTGAAAAAGACCTGACTTTAGATCAGGCTAAAGAGCGCCTGGCAAAAGAATATGGTAAGAATACCGACAAATACATCGAGCTTTTCGCAAAGGCTTATCCTGATTATACACCTCAGGATCTTCTTTCTGTTGATAAGGTTTTCAGGCCATATACCATACGCACCGCCAATGCAAGGGCATTAGAGTCAAGCGCTCCCTTGTATGCTTATTTCTTGGCATGGAAAAGTGGTGTTGATGATGCATCGAAAGGTTCTTTTCATGGTCTGGACATTCCTTTGGCATTCAACACCGTCGACCTGAGACCCGATTGGACAGGTAATACCGAAGAAGCATGGAAAATGGCCGACAAAATGAGTTCGGCATGGATAAACTTTATCAAAACGGGTAATCCTAATGTAGAGGGTGTGCTGCCCGCGTGGGAGCCTTATACTGCCGAAAACGGTGCTACAATGTATTTTGATAATGAATGCAGAATTGTATATAACCACGACAAAGAATTGATGGATTTCATTAAACCTTTAGATTAGTTGTATTAAGGGAAAATATTGACATGGATTAAATAAATGCAGGACGACACAATAAACGCTATAAAAATAGGGTTTGCAGAAGGTTAGCATCGTATCGTCCTGCATCTACTTTTCAGCGGTGGATACGAACACAGCTCCACAGATAGGCGTATTCATGATGATTATTTTATGAGTAAAGAATGTGAATGATACCTATCATGTATTTTTAGAAAAAGGTGTTAACTTTATTAATGAACCGACTGATTTGCCTGACTGGGGGATGAGAGTTGTTCACTTGAGAGATCCGGAAGAGAATTTAATCGAGTTTTTTACACCCTTGACTACACAGCTCATAAAATAAAGTTCTATTGTATAAAATCATCTTATGACTTGTAGTAAATGGACTAAATCATCTTTTTTAATTTTATGCAACATTCGTATATACTAAAATATAAATTGATTCAATAAAACCATAACAAGCACATTATCATTATGTTTCAGACATATAATATCTTCACATCATTAAATATACACGAATGTTATAAATCGGATATTTACGAAAGTTGTATATTTATTGCGTAAACAACACGTTCTCCCGACATCGCCTTCGGCTCGTCGGGAGAACGGACGGAGGATTACATCCTGCATTCTACTCCTCGCCTTATGGCGACATCGTAGAACACAGGTTGTCAATAATACTGAAAGAAAAATAATGCTACAATAATTTAAAAGAAGAAATCATGAAATCAAGAACTTGTCCGTACTGCGGATATAAATATTCAAGGATTGAATATGTGAAAAAATTACTTTTTAAATTTATATGGTCAAATTGGGAATGTCCAAAATGCAAGCAAGAAATTACATTTGATAATAAACGAAGAATTCTAGTTGCGATATCTTTTGGAATTTGGATATTTATTTTAAATATGGCAATCCATTATTTCAAAATGGAATTGATTCTGTGGTTATTGTTTGGTGTATTTTTTTTATTAGGGTCAATTTTTATCTTCACCTTTGATAGATTTAAAAAAACAAAAAAACAAAGTTGAAATCATTATAATCAATGATTGTTGGTTGTGTACTTTATCAAAACTTCTCAAAAGGACTATCAATAATGGGCAACAATTAGAAGGATTTGGAACATAAGGACACTTCATACAGCTACAGCTATTCGAGGAATGCTCCAAATATATGTAAATATGCTTTTATAAGACCATGCTAAATTATTATTATAAAGATTCCATTTGTTCGTTCTTATCCAAAAGTGTTGATCAGGTAATAGGTGAAATTACAATATCGAATCAATTTGATTCCAATTTAAACCAGAATCATTCATGGATAGCTGAAGTTCAATGCCTACAAAAGGCATTGCGGGGATTAGAAGGCAGCATTTTCTTTGAATTTTCTATTCCTCGAATGGGAAAAAGAGTAGACACATTGATTATTATCGAGGGAGTAATCTTTGTTGTGGAGTTCAAAGTTGGAGAACACATTTACAATAGATCAAGCGTAGAACAGGTGTGGGATTATGCATTGGATTTGAAGAATTTCCACGAGCCAAGCCATCAAGCACTGTTGGTGCCAATCTTAGTGGCTACAGAAGCAAAGAACATGATCAGTGAAATTGCCACGACTTCTCACAACGATAATGTGATTCGTCCGATCAAAACCAATGGTGAGAATTTGCATGAAATTTTACATGCTGTATTGGATTTTTATAATGAAATTCAAAGTGTTGACTCTGCAGGTTATGCTGCTGGACGATACTCACCCACCCCTACAATCATAGAAGCAGCAATTTCATTGTATAAGAATCACACAGTGGAAGATATTACAAGAAGCGATGCTGATGCAATAAATCTATCAAAAACAACTGACACAATTTCAGAAATTATCACCCAAGCTAGGGAGAAAAACAAAAAAGTCATCTGTTTTGTTACTGGGGTGCCAGGGGCTGGAAAAACACTTGTCGGATTGAAGGTTGCTACCACGCACTTGGATGAAGAGGATGGTGAAGCAAGCGTCTATCTTTCAGGTAATGGTCCATTGGTGGCAATTCTTCAAGAAGCTTTGGCGCGCG
>ENA-UOOK01004824-UOOK01004824.1-fermentation-metagenome-genome-assembly--contig:-NODE-4824-length-14086-cov-3.929584_pt1 | contig 14086 bp, 10 predicted proteins | sample MGYA00245777_ERZ724023 | MGnify/ENA primary metagenome ERZ724023 (study PRJEB28704, sample SAMN03018312) | fermentation metagenome | biome: anthropogenic terrestrial biome; feature: soil; material... | reverse complement strand
CCAGTTTGCTGCGGTCAAAAACACTGTTTTCAAAATCGTTGACAAACTTGATTGCGCCAAAATTGCAAGCATTGACACAAAGCTCGCAGAACATACAATCACCGAGATCATACTGATAGTCAATGAGGTGACGTTTCTTTTTACCGGTTTCCGGATCAGTAACCATCTCTTGAGAGATCTTGATAGTTCCGTTCGGACAAGCTTTCTCACACATTGTACAAGCCACACATTTGTAGCTTTCGTCCTCATTGCGCACAAAGACCAGACGGCCCCGGAAACGCGGAGATACATGGAGGGTGGTCTTGCGGTTCTCAGGATATTGCTCAGTACTCTTAGGTGTGAAGTACTCACGTATAGTAGTCTTCATTCCTAGGAGCAATGTCTTGATTGCATTTCCAATACCACCGAAATATGAATGATTATCCATTAATTTGTAGATTATCGATTGTTTGATTAAATATGCCAGCCGAGTTTAAATACCACACAAACTGTCATAACTACAAGATTGAGCAAAGACAGAGGCATCAGATACTTCCACTCGAGTTTCAGAATATTGTCGACTCTCAGACGCGGGAATGTCCACCTGATCCACATCAGGAAGAAGACCAAGACAAATGTCTTACCCAGCATCCATACAAATCCCGGAATATAATCCATCACATGGTCAAAGCCTGCAACACCAATATGCAAAGGCATCCAACCACCAAGGAATACTGTAGCAGCAATTCCGGAAATCACGAACAGGTTCAGATATTCTGACAAATAGTAGAATCCGAATCCCATACCAGAATATTCTGTATGATAACCGGCTGTCAACTCACTCTCAGCCTCAACCAGGTCGAACGGACCGCGGTTAGCTTCTGCATTTCCTGCAATCAGGAAGATGAGGAAGGCAACAATTGCAGGCAGCGGAGCCCGGAAGATCAGCCATCCTTGAGCCTGATAATCTACAATGCCGGAAACCTGCATCGTACCCGTCAAGGTAACGGCAGCAACCAGACAGAGTCCCAATGACATCTCGTATGAAATCATCTGAATAGCACCACGCAGGGCTGAAACTACAGAATATTTATTATTACTTCCCCAACCAGCCATAAAGACACCGATAATGCCGATACTGCTCAAGGCCGTAATCATAAATACCCCGACATTAAAATCAAGCACTCCAGCGCCCTTGTTCCAAGGCAGGAAAGAGAAAGTACCTATAGAAGCCGTAATGACCAGAATAGGTGCCAGATAATATAAGAATTTATCACTTTTATCCACCGGGAAAATCTCCTTGATCAGCATTTTCACCACATCGGCAAAAACCTGAAAGATTCCCCACGGACCAACACGCATCGGCCCGAGACGGCACTGGAAATAGGCACAAACCTTACGTTCCATAAATATCAACGCTATAGCCAATAAAGCATACAGGGTGATGATAATTAAAAGAACGACAACACACTCGATGAAAATTGACCAGAAGTTTCCCAGACCACACGTCTGACGAAGCAACAGATCAAACCATCTTGTTACTATACCAAAATCAAACATAATTATCTATCAATATCAGGAATTACGTAATCTAATGCAGCACCGGTAGCTATCAGGTCTGCGATTTTCTGGCCACGGAGCATTTTATCCATAGCTCCAACAAGAGACAATCCCATCGGACGGATCTTCAATCGATAAGGATTTTTATCCCCTTTACTATCAAGGTAGACACCAAACTCACCGCTGGCCCCTTCTACGGAATAATACCACTGCCCTTCGGGTACCCGGATGATGGGTTTCTGCTTAATATAGAAATCACCTTCCGGAATATTATCAATGAGTTGTTCTATAATATCCAGACTCTGATACATCTCGTCAATATGAACATAATAACGATCCATTGAGTCACCATGATTACGGATACACTCTTTCCATTCCACCTTATCATATAAGTCGTATGGATGATATTTACGGACGTCGTTTTTCCATCCGGCAGCCCTTCCGGCAGGACCTGTAACGGCATAATTGATACAATCATCAAGTCCCATCGGTCCGATACCCTCAAAACGCTGATGAGTGATGACGTTATCACCAAACACATCAAGATATTCTTGAATCATCGGACGAAGATATTTGCACAGATCCTTTACGTTCTGTACGAAATGCGGATCAATGTCAGCCTGACAACCACCTATGCGGTAATAATTCTCTATCAGACGTCCACCAGTCGTTTCTTCCATCACATTGAGTACATGCTCACGATCACGCATACCATAGAGGAAAGCCGTAAGGGCACTCAGATCCTGTGCGCAGCAACCTGTAAACAACAAGTGATTATCCAGACGCTGCAATTCATCCATAATCGTACGGATGTAATGGATACGGTCACTGAGTTCTATGCCCATAGCCTCTTCGATAACGCCAACAAGTGCATGCCGGTTCATCATTGCCGACAGATAGTTGAGACGGTCTGTCAAAGCAAGTGTCTGAGGATAAGTATAATCCTCACACATTTTTTCAATACCGCGATGAATATAGCCCAAATGCGGAAACACATGTACGATCTGTTCGCCGTCCAGAACGGTCTGCAGACGTAACACTCCATGCGTAGATGGGTGGTTAGGGCCAATATTGACGGTAAATTCATCAGGCTGAATTAGACGGCGCGTAGTCTTAACCAACTCCCCGTATTTATTCAAGTTATATTCCTCAGTCCAGTCCGTTTCCGGTTCATCGGTCTCAGGGAAGCGATTATGTTCCGGGCTCATATCATAATCCTTACGGAGAGGATAACCATCAAAGTCATTCCTCAGATACAAGCGGCGCATGTCTGGATGTCCAAGGAACTTTATACCCAGGAAATCATAGACCTCCCGTTCCAGAAGTTCACCATCACGCCAAATGGAAAAAATTGTCGGAAGTACATAGTCCTCCCCGATTTGTCTGGCTATCTGTTTTACAGACATTCGATCATGCGTCTGCGTATTCTCAAGAATATAGATACAGCCGAGACCTTCTTCCCCGAAGTCCTCACCTACGATCGTGACCAGGTAGTCGAAATGTTTTTCGTTCTTCAACTTTGCCATCTCTTTGGCAAAGTCATCAAAAGGAAATGTTATATTATTCAGTTTCATAACGTGCGTACCTTAGTTTTAAGCAGCAGGAGTATCACCCTGATCCTTATTTGTTTTAGTTGAAGAAGTCACTGGAGTTTGTTTCTGTTGATCAGGATTCTCTACCTTTTCATCCTTATCATTTTCCTTGGCAGAAAGTTGATCCAGATCTTTACCCAGTTGTTCAACCTGCTCCTTTGTTACACCATCCCTAACGATGATAGGTTCTTCCTTATGAAGCAGTTTCTCAAAGGCGAGATTTTCATTACTCAAACCATGAAGGCCCTTCAAATTCATTGATTCTTCGCGTTCCTGTGCATTCATCTTATGATTGGCACCTCCGAAGAACCGTTCTATTTTTACTTTACGCTGCAACTGCATCATTCCGTACAAAATAGCTTCAGGACGAGGAGGACAACCAGGGACATAGACATCCACCGGTACTATTTCGTCGATTCCGCGAACGACATGGTAACTGCTTTTAAAAGGGCCACCACTGATCGTACAGCCACCGACGGCCACGACATACTTAGGCTCTGCCATTTCATCATAAAGACGCTTGAAAACAGGAGCCATCTTATTGGTGATCGTACCAGCACACATGATGATATCTGCCTGACGCGGTGAATTACGAGTGACCTCAAAACCAAAACGGGAGAAGTCATAACGGGCACAGCCTACAGCCATAAACTCAATTCCACAGCAGGAAGTACCGAATGTCAATGACCAAAGGGAGTTAGAACGCCCCCAATTAATAGCCCAGTCCAGATTTCCTAAGACAACATTTGTTCCACCCTGATTCAACTGTTCTGTCAGTTTCTCCAAGGTATCGTTATCCTTGAATTCGTCGTAAGGAACAGACTTGATTTTTGGTTTTCTTATTTCCATTCGAGCACTCCTTTCCGCCAGGCATAAGCCAGGCCAAATACTAATACCAACATAAAGAAACCGATACTGAGAAGCGCCTGAGCTCCATATTCCTTAACGACCACAGCCCAAGGATACAGAAAAACGGTCTCAACATCGAACAACAAGAAAAGAAGAGCAAAAAGATAATAACCCACATGCATAGGTAACCATGATGAACCACGTGTAGGAATACCACACTCAAACTGTTCTCCTTTTACCGGATTGTAAGAACGAGGCCCTATCAGTTTGGCGATTACATAAGCACCAACCACTAAGGTCAAGGCCGTTAACAAAACGGTAATAAAAAAGATAAAGTTCATAAAATTATAACGTTATTATTATTGCAAATAGAAAGACAGAGGCCTTCTGTCCCAAACGTCTGCAAAGATACTAAATTTTATGTAATCTTGAAGCTCTATCTTTTAAAAAAAACAAAATACAAAAATATTTTTTAATATTACCTAAATATTTATGATTCTAAAAATCAGAAACCGAACAGATTAAGGAGCATTAAACTTTTTACAAGAACAGGAACAGATAATAGCACTAAATACGAAATGTTATACTGTTAATCAGGTAACAGTATAACATTCATAGATTTTCTTAGCTCTGGGGGTGCTCATTGGCAGCACGGCGAATTTTCAATTCAGCACTGATTTTCTTCATTTCACTGTTAGTCAATGGATAAAAGGCAACAGCCACTACAGCTATCAGACACGCAACAGCAGGGAACCAACTCATCATCAGGTTCAGGCCATGGACAGCACCCACCGTCTGCATGGCGCCTTGCACTGCTTTATATCCGAAAGCACTTAACAGCCATAATACCAAAGCACTTCCTACAGCACCTCCAATTTTTTGAGCCATAGAAGAAGAGGAAAAAATCAGACCTGTAGACGAATTTCCATGTTTCCATTCTGACCAGTCACCAATATCCGCAAACATACTCCAGAGCAATGGATACGTAATTCCACAACAAGCATTAATCAATACCTGTAGAATCAACATCCCCCATATCCCACTGACCGTTACAGGCAGATAGTAGAAAACCACACTGAAAATTCCCGCTATCAACATGGCATAAAGATAAGTATGACTCTTTCCCAAACGGTTCGATACCGGTACAGCAAAAATGACGCCGAACATATTAGCCACCTCACCAATGGCAAGAAAGGCTCCGCAGGATAAGACCACACCATGTCCCAGTTGAGCTTTATTGCCAAGATAATCCTGGAAATAGTAAGCAGCCGTACCACCACGGATACTACTGAAGAATACTGCAGCTATAGATACCACCAGCAAAATCCACCATGGTGCATTGCTGACCAATGATCTGATATCGTGCCAGATAGATGCATGTTCCGGTTGGTTTCCGGATGAGACATCCGACAGATCGTCACTCTTAACGACATCTGATGTAACAACATGCTCACGGGTCATGGAAAAACAGCAAAAGAAAAGGATAGCACAGATAACACCAATCACGGCCATTGAAAGCATCCAGGCTGTCTGAGAATTGACCCCTCCAAAGAAATTACGAACAGGTTCAAAGATTGCAAGAGCGAGGAAACTGCCGCCAAAGGCAAAGAACATCCGGAAACTGGAGAATACGGTCCGCTCACGCTGATCATCAGAGATGACACCCAGCATAGCAGCATAAGGCACATTGACTCCACTATAGACCGTCATCATCAAAATATAGGTTGTATATGCGTAGAAAAGTTTCCAGCCATGAGTGAAATGAGGAACTGTAAATGTCAAAACACCCATAAAGGCAAAAGGTATAGCCATCCACAACAAATAAGGACGATATTTCCCCCATTTCGTTCTTGTACGATCAGCAATAATCCCCATACACGGATCAAAGACCGCATCCCAGAGTTTGGTAACCAAGAGAAGCATGGCTCCTTCTGAAAGAGTCAGTCCAAAGACATTAGAATAGAAGAACGGCAAATAATAAGTAAAAATCTTCCAGAACATGCTGGAAGACATATCACCGAAACCATAACCGATTTTCTCAGATAATTTAGCTTTTGCCATAAATAGATTTTTAGTTTACAAATAAAAGGGCAGAATAAAAGAAGGGCTATCTTATAGAAAACGCCCTTCTACCTTATTTTATTATTAATCGAAATTATTTTTTGCATTCTCACGGTTTTTAACAATCAACTTCTTAACAGACTCTACACTATGCGTTGTAGAGTATCTGTCCTGAGGGGTATTCATGCAATAATCGACAAGTTTATCAACAGTAGATGTAGCCACATGCAGACGAGTATCACAAGAAGCATAATAGATAAACACTTTTCCATCTTCATCAGCAATCCAACCGTTTGAGAAGACCACATTCATCACGTCACCAACATACTCTCCACCTTGAGGTACAAGGAAATAACCACCGGGCTGAGCGATGACACGAGAAGGATCATCAATAGCTGTCATATACAGATAAAGCACATATCTCAGTCCTGAAGCCGTACCCCGGACACCATGGGCCAGGTGCAGCCATCCTTTGGAAGTTTTGATGGGAGCAGGTCCCTCTCCGTTCTTAACTTCCATAATGGTATGGTAATGGCGAAGATTAATGATTTTTTCTTCTTTTATCTCCGCATGCTCTATATCATCAACCAAGGCCCAGCCAATGCCACCGCCTGAACCTGCATCAATAAAATTATCTTGAGGGCGAGTATAAAAGGCATATTTTCCATTAACGAATTCCGGATGAAGGACTACGTTACGTTGCTGGTTTTTACATTTTATATCCGGCAGACGGTTCCAATGGACCAAATCGTTCGTACGGGCGATGGCAGCCGTTGCCGTTGCTGCTGATAGATCTTCAGGATGTGCCATATCATGACGTTCAGCACAGAAGATTCCGTATATCCAACCGTCTTCATGCCGGGTCAGTCGCATATCATAGATATTTGTTGCTGGAATAGCATCATCTGGCATGGTAACCGGTTCTTTCCAGAAGCGGAAATTATCAATACCATTCGGACTTTCGGCTACTGCAAAAAAGCTCTTCCTGTCTGCGCCTTCCACACGAGCTACTACGATATATTTATCCTTCCATTTGATAGCTCCCGCATTGAAGACAGCATTCATCATGATACGTTGCTCCAAGTAAGGATTATCCTTCTTATTAAAATCATATCTCCATTCCAATGGAGTATGGTCAGCCGTCAGAACAGGATACTTATATTTATCATAAATTCCATTCCCTTCTTCCAAAGGTTCATTCCTACGACTTAGGAATTGTTCATGATGAGCTTTAAGAGTTCTTACTTTTTCACAAAATGTATACATCATAATATACTTCAATTTTTATCACTTTTAGCAGATCGTAAGCAATCATCTATCTGATCTTCTCGATATCTTTCAGAAACAGGGATGCCGGATAACTGTACAGTAAACGGAAATCTGCAGCACAGGCTTTATCCGGAGCTGGGCCGAAATTTTCTTTCGGTTGGTCCCATGCATTCCGCCATAGCAGAATATAAGAAAGGTGGTATCCTTGAATAGCTTTCCAGAGTCCTGTGGTAAACCACTGAGGATCTGGTGTATTACGGGAACCTGTCTCTGCCAGGCACATCAGTTTATGATGAGCCTTAGCTACCCGGTTGATGACATCATACTCCCCATGTACCTGACGGATATAACTATCCCTTGAACTATTCCCATAAAGGTCAGCTCCTATTATATCGACGTATCGGTCACCGGGATAAAACTTCAGGAAATGCTCTTCTGTTTCATGATCAGCACCACCAGGAGAATAACAGAAGACCAGGTTATCAAGTCCCATTCCACGCAAGGTACATACCGTCAGACGATAAAGTTGCCGGTATTCTTCAGGGGTACAGAAATTTTCTCCCCACCAGAACCAACTGCCAGACATTTCATGCCACGGACGGAATATAAGAGGTATAGCCTTCCCGTCAGCAGTTTTTATAGACAAGAGAAAATTTCCTACTTTCGAAAGCCAACTCATAAACCGTCCATTTTCTTTTCCTCCCGGGAGTATCTGTTTTATAGCTCTTCCATTTGTATCCCATGCACTCTGCATCGTTACAGGATTGGTAGAATGCCAACTGATCTCAACAATCCCACCACGATGATACTGCGCCAAAGCCTGTTTACGGATTTGATCAAAAGGTACGCCATCCAAATTACGAGTAGAATCCAATTCCAGACGGCCCAGTTCAAAGCCCATAACAGCCGGATAATCTCCACAAGTCTCCTTTACGTCGCTCCGGCCATATTCCCATTTCCATGTAGTACCATACATCGGATCATCTTGATGGCCGATCATAATCCCTTTATTCTCTATTTTATTGAGACGCTTTATTAACTTTCCAGCTGGCGTAACCGCTATTACCCGACAGGAACACACTCCACAGGCTATGATACATAAACTCCTAAATGATATCATATTCTTATTAATAGATTGAACTAAAAATTCCACTTTATGCACATTCTTGCTCAAACAAGCATAAAGTTCCATCAATTTACAAGGATTAGATTTGGCCTTAAACACCATAAGACAAGTTAATATGAATAGATTAATCTTTTACTTGACATGTAATTGCGTCCTCAGGAAGTCCTGCCACTCATCCCACTGTTCCTGATACCAGTAATGTCCGGTCATCTGATATATGCTCAACTTTTTAGGAGCTTTTACGATATTATAAGTTCCATACGAAGAAGTAGGAGGAACGGTCTCATCATTATATCCAAAAGAGAACCAACAAGGAACAGTGACCCTTCGGGCGAAGTTTACCCCATCATAATAGCGAGCTCCTTCAATTTCTTTCTCATCGACATTTTTCCGCTGATAGAAATAGTGGGGCCATCCTCCTGCTACTCCATGCAACTCTGCCTCATAGTCACACATAGCATCATGTACTGCTGCAAGGAAGGTAACCCGGCTGTCCAGCGCGGCTGTTGCCAAAGAAAGGAACCCACCTTGAGATGCACCAGTCACACCAAGAGTTTTTCCATCCCATTCAGGTCGTGAAGCAATATAATCCACAGCCCTCACAGCTCCAATAACTACACGATGATAATAATTCTTGTCAGGGTAACCAATATTCACATCCCAATAATTATTCAGTGCTCCGCCAAGTAACCGGTCATATACAATCTGTGGCATGGTCACCGGAATACCATGAATACCTATTTCCAAAACGATGCACTTTCCGTCTGCCGTATAGGTATCTCCACTGTAAGGCCGGCAACCGGCACCGGGAACTCTCAGCAAAGCCGGATACTTTCCGGGGCGGATTGGAACTGAAAGAATACCATAGATACGAGAAGCGGGACCATCATTTACAAAACTCACCTCATAGACGTTATCCAAGTCAGTACAACGGTCAGGCAATAATTTTAAGGTAGGATCAAGGTCATACTCCCTTGCCTTCTTCAAAGCTTCAGACCAATATTCGTCAAAATCTTTCGGACACTGGGTAAAAGGCACTATCTTCTCAGGTGAGAAAGCGGCTGTACAGAGGCCCTCATATCTTTCACCATTTATAGAAGTCGTTACTTTCAGACGGTAAAAACCAGGATGGTCCATCTTTCCGGTCCAATGCATTTCACCATTCTTCAATACTGCCGATTTCTTGATATCTGGATAAAAGACAGGTCCGGCCTCATAATCAACATGCACTTGATCCAAAGGAGTCCCCGACTTTAAAACTTTCACAGAGAAAACAGCCTTTTCTCCTATCTTATAGTTCCAGTCCTGGTGATCAGGAGTTACCATTACTATGATATTGTTACCACGGATTTGAGCCTTTGATGGAGTATAAGACCATAAAAATGCCCCAAGGAACAAAAGACAATTTATCTTTATAGACAACAGATGTTTTTCCATTTACTTAAATATTAAGACTATGCAAAGATAGAATAAAAGTACGAAAGGATATGATACTATTATAGCTAATATCAACACTTTTTCCTTCAATGATATATACCGGAATTATCTGACAACCGTGTTCACCCGACGATCACTCGTAATTTCTCTTCCGGCCGCCCTAAAATCAAAATTGACTTTAGTTTTTGTAAAATCAGGAATATTATAAGAATAAACACTTTCCTCATAATACTTCCCGGGATTCTTCTGAGGAAGCAGGAAAGGTTTGGATACATGTCCTTGTGAATCCATGCAGGCAAGATAAAGACGTGTATACAAACCGTCTCCTCTACGACTGGAAAAGACGAACCAATGGCTGTTGATATTCCAGTTATGGAATGACTCAGTCTGATTCGAGTTGACTTCATTCAGCATTCTCACCTTCCCTGTACGTAAGTCCAACAGTCCCAGATCAGCCTCTTTATGCCAAATAGGAAAGCAGCCATAGTTGGCTAAAGTGAACATAATATATTTCCCGTCGTATGAAGGGCGAGGAAAAGCAAGACTCTTACCCATCTTCCGAGCATTTACGATCGTATCCACCCGGTTACCAAAGGTACCAGCAGAAGGATCGAAAGAGATTTTACAAAGGTTATACTTCACTTTCTGATATTCTTCCGGTATCGGTTCAGCCTGTGAGGAACAGAAATAAAGTGTTCTCCCATCCGGAGAAAAAGCAGGATAAGTTTCAAAATGATCCGGAGTCATCAAGAGCGAGTCCAGGATAATCTGGTGTGTCTTCGGTTTGTATACCAGGATGTCAGAAGCCTGGTCAAAAACTTCTATACGTTCATTATGGACGGCATGAAAACTCTGATGGGTCTTGTTCGTCGAATAAGCGCAATATTTTCCACTCGGATGCCAGTAAGGGTAAACAAGAGAGCCATGCAGGGAATCATTCTTGGCTTTCAACCATTCCATCCGTCCATTGATGTCTATCAGAGTAGCCCCATGAGAGCCCCTGATATGAAACGTAAATTCATGAGGATCGGTCCGGTTGGAAGTATGACAATTCATACAGGCCCCGGGGACATCCGTATTCTCAAGGATAGCTGATTCATCGTAATTGGAAAGGTCCCTTTGATAGATGCCCATCTTACTGTAAACCTCGTATCCGGGAGCAATCTTACGGTAAGTGAGTCCATATTCATCCAAGGCATACGGGCTGACATTCATCTCAAAGCTCCGGTATTGTACCCATTTGCCCTTATTCTCTATACAGACCGTAAAGAGGAGTTTTCCCCCCTTATTCTCTTCCGTCAGGTGATGCCAGTCCTTGACGTCAAACTCCGCGACACTTCCATTGGAATGAAGCTCTCCGCCTTTGGATCCTTTCACCACCACATCCATACACTCAAAACGACCGCCACAGTAATTAAAATCCAACGGGGCAATATCTACAGGAATCGTCACCCCCGCATAATCAGGATAGATAGAAGGAAGCTGATTTTTCCTTGACGGATGATCAGGAAAAGAATGACAGGCTGTCAACAAGAACACAGCTGAGGTCAATATTAAGAATATCTTTTTCATCGATTATGTGTTTCTAAAGAATTGAACATCTATTTCTTACAAAGCAGATAACTCCAGTAGGTCCCGCCCATCTTCCCCGTCACCAGACCGGGATCATGTGGATTCGCGATATAAGCCCGTGCAAAATCCGTTACATCATTACACACTTCCGGGGTAACACTGTAAGGAATGCCCTCAAAACTTGTATGTGACTGAGTCCAGAGGTACGCCAGCACCTCCTGGTAAGAACGTGGGATTTCCGTATAACCGACAAAGCGTCCCAAAGGATAATATTTCTGGAATCCCTGCAGATTCCTTTCCAGCATCTGCCAGGCCATTAAATATTCGTATGCCATCCTGTTTTTCAAGTTATGGGCAAAGAGAAGACCAAACATCTGGTCCATCTGTGATTCACTGAAAAGGAAATCTTTTGTAAAACGAAAGCTCCTTAATTTCCGCCATTCCGGATTGGCCTCTACTTTTCTATCATGGTAAAGGCATGTCAGCGCATCATCGGCCCACTTTCTATAGAAAAGGGTCTGCCTGAGTCTTGCCAAAAACTTTGCAGCTATCTGATATTGTCCGTTAATGAGCTCACATTCCGCCATTCTCTGATAACAACGGGAACTTTTCCGATAATTGGGGATAGCCTCCTGCGCTTCAAAAGCATAACGCTCTGCACTGTTGACCATTCCCATCTGATAGAAGATCTCACTGGTCGGAAGAGGAGTGGTAAAATCCCGTTGGAATGCAGGTACCAGTCCTTCTACCCCATTCTGGTAAAAGTTGAACATCCTGTCCGGCAGGGATCCTTCCATTTCCAGGGCCAGATTCACACAAGAGACACCCATCGGAGTGGTCGGCTGATGCTTTTCAGCTCTGCTGATGATCTCCTCCCACTGATGTGTCCTGACCAGATAGTCAGTTTCCATCAAGCGGTATTTCACAGGATCAAAGCCACCTCTGATCAAGAAAAATCCTCCTATGACAAGGACCACCATAATGCCTCCTTCCACCCGGCCTGATCTCCTGACGCAAGGCAAACGATAAAGGACTATCGGGAAAATAGCAAATAAGACCATCAGGACCAACTGCATATAAGGTATAACCGACGGGAAACGGTAATAATTGATTCCAATGAACAACCGGTATAACGGATAATGCAAGAACTGTGCACACAGAAGAACTATCAAGACAGCATAAAGGATACTCAATAAGCCTATCACTATCTGCTGCCGGTGTGCCAACTCAAAGAACAAGACATAGAGGACCACGACAAAGACACAGGAACCAAACAACCAATAGAATGCCGGCACTCCGATCAACAAGGTAACAACCTTAAAGAGCAGCCTGGAATGCTGGTCGGGGCGGTTCGACTGTTCCGTATAAAAAAGCATGAAAAGCAAGGCTGCGATCAGGGCAATGACTAAACTCAATAATACACTCTCATCACCCATATAAAACCATAAGAGCAATGCCGGGATAAAACTGAATGGATACCAAAAGTCATCAGTACCATTATGGACAGCTACTGCCCAGACCAACCTCTGAAAAGCTACAAAACAGACTGCCAGGATCAGACTGCCCAGCGCAGGATAATAATAGAACTGGGTCAAGAACTCAGCAATATAATCGGCCAGTCCACCAGGGACGGCAATGCGTTGTATGAAATAGTCAGAATCGAAAAGGAACATCTGCAGCTGTTCCTGATAGTTCAAGGCACCACGCTGAACAAAGCACCAAAAGCAAAAAACGATGATGCCGAAAAAGACAGACAGCAGGATCTGGCCGTATGCGTTAAGGATTTTCTTCATTAGAGCTAAGTATTAACAGATCGGATACAAAGATACAAAAATTAGTTGAATCAAACTTGTTTTTCTGTTTGATAAGGATCGGATCAATATGGACAATGATAAAGATCTTCCCTAAAACTCAAAGAACTGATAAGAAAAGCAAACAGAAAGATTGCCCTGTCTATCACTTAAATAGGCAGGGCAACAATCTCATTACCTTATTAAACTATACTTACTGAAGATTATTCCTGAGCGTCACACCATTCCTTGGTGGTTTTCTTAAAGCACCAGAACCAGGCATTACCATCTTTTACAGTCACACCAGGTTCAGGTGCACAAAGATAGAGGTGATCGCTATCTGCCTTTATAATCTGATAAGTATACTGCCGGACGTTATTAAAGTTCACCTGTATGCCCATCAAAGGAATAGTACCGGAAAAAGTCATTGTTCCAATATCCCATCCGGTCATTACCGTATTTTCATTAACCGTCACGGAACCAGCCTCACCACGACTGGTCGTAACACCGGAAAGACTCAATGAGAACCAGCCTTTAAGACCATCTTTTGCCAATCCTTTACCTATAGCTTGACCATCAATATCATCCTTGCTTACTTTCCACCAAGTAGGAGCGGTAGCATCCATATAACCTCCATTACCCCAGACGACACCTCCATTATCAGTAGTATCCCAGGTCCAGTAAGTAGTTGTATATCCTCCCTTACCATCACCAAAGATTTGGTCATAGATAGGCGGAAGATCCGTATATTCCGTCACGGCTACCGATTTTGTACTGGACTTTGTCACGGACATAAGACGATTGGCGGCTGCCAAGGAGCTTGACAAGGAGGCCAAGGCCGACCCCAAACC
>ENA-UOOK01004823-UOOK01004823.1-fermentation-metagenome-genome-assembly--contig:-NODE-4823-length-14086-cov-68.470601_pt1 | contig 14086 bp, 21 predicted proteins | sample MGYA00245777_ERZ724023 | MGnify/ENA primary metagenome ERZ724023 (study PRJEB28704, sample SAMN03018312) | fermentation metagenome | biome: anthropogenic terrestrial biome; feature: soil... | reverse complement strand
ATAAAATATTAACAAATTAAAAAAACTGTCCTAATAAAAGGGGACACTTAAATTAAGGGATAATATGAAAATAATAAATGTAAGAGAGACCCAAAAAGTTGAGACACCTCACAAAGTAGATGTAAGAAAACTTTACGATTATGACAACGCACAAGCAATGCACATAACACTACAATCAGGCGAAACGCTTAAACCTCATATTACCCCAGTTGATGTATTTTTTTACATTCTAGAGGGTGCAGTTGATGTTCGGGTTGGCGACGAAACAATGACAATTGAAAAAGACAATTTGGTCGAAAGTCCAAAAGATATTGTACATTGCTTGTCGAATTCATCAACATCAAAAGCAAGAATTTTAGTTGTAAAATCGCCTAAGCCCACAACACAAACCAAATTATTGTAAACTCAAATAAATACTTATGAAAATTGGAATAATTTTAGAAACAAAAGAGTACGAAAAAGCGTGGAACGCTTTTCGGTTTGCTGTTACAGCAAAAAAACAAGGACATGAAGTTAAAGTATTTTTAATGGGAGAAGCTGTTGAATGTGAGGGTTTGACACATGAGAAATACAATGTTGATGAACAATTAAATAGTTTCATCAAAGAAGGCGGAGAGCTATTGGCTTGCGGAACATGCCTTAAATCAAGACAATTAGACGATAATACAAGTTGCCCAATATCAACAATGAATGATTGTTTGAATATGGTGCTTTGGTCTGATAAAACTGTAACTTTTTAATAACTTAAAAAATCAAATTATGTTTTGTAATCAATGCCAAGAGACAGCCAAGAATACAGGCTGCACAATTAAAGGAGTTTGCGGAAAAACCGAAGAAACTTCTAACATTCAGGATTTGTTAATTTTTTCTTGTCAAGGACTTTCGTATTTGACAATTGAAGCCCGAAAACAAGGAATAGACACAAATGCCGAGAGTAAACACATTACCAATTGTTTGTTTATGACTATCACCAATGCAAATTTTGATGATAAATCAATCATTCAGGCAATTAAAGATGCTATTAAGTATCGTGATGAATTAAAAAGCAAAGTTAAAATTGCAGAGAATCATCCGTCAATCAATTGGAGCGGAAAAACCGATGAAGACTTTAATGCAAAAGCAAAAGAAGTCGGTACATTAACTTACGATTCCAACGAAGACATTCGCGGACTGAAACAATATGTTTTGTTTGGAATAAAAGGAATGGCGGCTTATGCTGAACATGCCTTTAATTTGGGTTTTGAAGAGCAGGAAATTTACAATTTTATGGAAGAAAGCTTGGTTATGATAACCAAACCAATTGAATTGGGAGATGCTTTTAATTGGGTTGTAAAAACAGGCGAATATGGTGTAAAAGTCATGGCACTGTTAGACAAAGCAAACACCGAAACATTCGGAAATCCAGAAATTACGAATGTAAAAATCGGAGTTGGCAAAAATCCTGGTATTTTAATCAGCGGACACGACCTTAAAGATTTGGAGCAATTGTTAATTCAAACCGAAGGCAAAGGAGTTGATATTTACACACATTCCGAAATGTTGCCTGCAAATGCATATCCAAATTTAAAGAAATACAAACATCTGGTTGGTAACTATGGTAATGCATGGCATCGTCAGTTAGAAGAATTTGAAACTTTTAATGGGCCTATTTTATTTACAACCAACTGTTTAGTTCCACCACGAAAAGCAACAACATACAACAACAGAGTTTTTACAACCGGTGCAACAGGAATGCCTGAATGGAAAAGAATTGAAAAGAAACTACCAAACGGACACAAAGACTTTTCAGAAATTATTGAATTAGCAAAAACTTGTCCACCTCCCACAGAAATAGAAACAGGCGAAATTACAATTGGTTTTGCACACAATCAAGTTCTTGCACTTGCTGACAAAGTCCTTGATGCTGTAAATTCTGGAGCAATCAAAAAACTAGTTGTAATGTCAGGTTGCGATGCACGACAAAAAACTCGTGAATATTACACCGAATTTGCAAAACAACTACCAAAAGATACCGTAATTCTCACTTCCGGTTGTGCAAAATATCGCTATAACAAATTAAAATTAGGCGACATTGGCGGAATTCCAAGGGTGTTAGATGCAGGACAATGTAATGATAGTTACTCATGGGCATTTGTCGCATTGAAACTAAAAGAAGTTTTAAAATTAGATGATATAAACAAACTTCCAATTGTATTTAATATTGCATGGTATGAGCAAAAAGCAATTATTGTGCATCTTGCATTATTAGCTCTTGGCATCAAAAATACACATGTTGGACCAACTTTGCCAGCGTGGTTAACTCCAAATCTATTGAAAGCAGTACAAGAGAGTTTTGGAGTACAAACCATTACAACAGTAGAAGAAGACATGAAAATTTTTGAACTTGCTTAAACCAAATGATTATGGAAGAAGATAAATTAATATGTACTTGTATGGATGTTTATAAAAGCACCATAGTAAAAGCCATTAAAGAGAAGAACTTAAAAACGGTTGAAGAAGTTGGTGAAGAGACAGAAGCAGGTACAGTTTGCGGACAATGTCAAGATGATATTCAAGAAATACTTGTCGAAATAAATGGGAAGTAATTACTGTGGCTAACAAGCGGTCATAAAACATTGGGGGTGATGTGGTTAACTCAACTGCATCACTCTTTTTTAACTTACTCACAGTTTGACAGGTAAGTGCTTCGAACTCCCCAACGTTTCATACCGCCAACCGTTAAATCATAACACCCTGTAATTCAGATACATCAATTGCCACGTCTCTTTAGGGCGTGGATTTGGATTAACCCCCAAAACACAAGGGCTTTAGCCCAAATTTACAATAATAAAAGGTATGAAGTGAGAAATACTAAATAAGAGATTGCAGAACATAACACCCTGATAATCAAGTTTTAAATCCGAAATCCGCCCTCCTAAATCCGAAATCAAAATAGCCCCTTATAAAAAATCCAATGGACTTTTAATTTTTGATTTGGAAATATCGGTTATATGCGTGTAAATTTCGGTCGTTTTGATTGATGAATGCCCTAATAATTGCTGAATATATCTAATATCAGTACCATTCTCAAGCAAATGAGTAGCAAAACTATGACGCAGTATATGCGGAGTTACCTGTTTTTTGATCCCGGCTCTCACAGCCGCATCTTTTACCACATTTTGCACACTTTTTTCGGAATATATTCCACCCCACTGTCCCTCTATCAGATACTCTTTGGGCTTATATACTAAAAAGTATTCCCTCAAATCTTGTAATAATTTATTAGAGAGCATAACCACCCTGTCTTTGTTCTCCTTTGAATTTCTAATATGAACAACCATATTATCGGAGTCTATATCTGTAATTTTTAAATTTAACAACTCGCTCAAACGCAATCCACAACCATACAATAGTTTGATAATACATTTGTGTTTTTGATTTGTCGTTAAGTCAATCATTTTCTTTACTTCATTCAAACTTAAATACTTCGGCAACGTGTGAGTTTTGCGTGAAGGATACAAATGTTTCAAGTTTAATTCCACACCAACCACCAATCGGTAAAACTTATCTATTGATGCCACTATCATCCTTTGATAAGAATGACTTACAGCGTGCTTATTTATTTTCCAAAAAACATACTTTTCTATTTCAGTAACACCAAGCTCATTTGGACTGTTAATTTTTTTTTCTGCAATCTGTAGAAAACTTTTAACTGCACTTTTGTAGTTAATAATAGAGTTTTTACTGTATCTTTGAAGTACTAACTTTCTTTCATATACAGCTAATAAGGCTTCAATTTGCATAAGACGGTTACGTATATGAAACGTTTGGCCTTTCGAAGCTCTTTCCTGTCAAGTTACAAGTGCTTTTGATACGTGCTGAAATGCTCGATAACCCACTGACTGCCAAATGTTTTATATACGATGTTGTGTGGCGTTTTTATTTCTTTATCAAGCAATATCTGTATTCATCACAAATAGTCTCGTTTTTATAAACTGATTTTTCAAAAACACATTCCAATTTAAATCCTGCCTTCTCAAGAACTTTTTGTGATGCCTTATTAAAATCAAATACACCAGTATAAATTCTTACTAATTCAAGTTGATTAAGCCCATAATCAGTAATTAATCTAACTGCATTTGTTGCTATTCCCAATCCCCAATATGGTTCACCAATCCAATATCCGATTTCAGCTGTCAATTTGTAAACATCCGTCTGTTTTACTAAACCAATGCAACCAACAATTTCTCCTTTATATTCAATCGCAAATGTTTCTTGTGGATTTTCACCTTGACAATGTTCTATAAACTCTTGAGCGTTTTTTTCGGTATACGGAAATGGCAAATAATCACGTACATTGTCCCAAATATTTTTGTTATTGCAAAGTTCTGCTAATTTTTTTTTGTCAGAATCCTTGAAAGGTCTTAGTTTTAAATCTTTGTCTATTAATTCCATATTGTCAATAATTTACAAACCAAACTGAATAATCGTCCAAAATTTGATAATTATTTGATTTTTCATCAATTGCTTTTAAGTCAGCAAGAGGAATCTGAAAACGTTTCTTATCCGAAATCCTTGTTACTTTGGCAAATAAACCATAATCATCATCGTAATAATTATCAACACGAATCATGTTGAAAGTATCATGATATGATGGTCTTGATTTCTTCAGTTCTTTATATTCATTATCATCTCCCGGTCCAAAAATATAAAACTCTTCCCAATCAAAATCCTCTATACCTGTCAATGTAATAGGGAAAGTCAAATTACTCTCCAGATAAGTTTTATAAATCTCAATTGTTTCTGTTCGTTTTGAAATATCTTCAAAATCTTTGGGAAAAACAGATTCTATCCGTTTTTCTTGCTTTTTAAAATCCTTGTCCATGATACGATGTCTCTCTTAAAATGCCACATAACTATATTTTTTGCAAATATAACAAAACATTCGTAAATACAAATATTTTTACTTCTTTTTATTTTAGTTATTTATATGATATATTGGATTATATAATATTTATTTGAATTAAATCAAAAAATAATATACGAATGTTATAATTTTAATATATACGAATGTTGTATATTTGTTGCGTAAAATAGATGTTATGGCTCATTTTAAAAACAACAGAATATGAAAAAGAAAAACAAAATTTGGACAATTATTTTCGGACTTTCTTTGACGGCTTTCAACGTGACAGCCCAAGAAAATTTATCGACTGACCCATTATTGAACTTCAAAAATTTCTATGAAATTGGACTTTCTGTTGGTGGAACTCGTGTTAATACCAATCATACGGTTTTTAACACTTCAAATGGACAGTATAATTTTCAGAGAAACAACTATCTACCGACAATTGACGCAAGTTTCAATTATGGTTGGTTGTTTAAAGACAAAGAAAGTAGCGGTATTTGGACTCTAAAAACAGGTATCAATATTTTAAGTAGAAACGCTAATCTGACAGACAGTATTGGCTCAAACCTAAGACTTAATACAGGATATTTGCAAATACCAATTCAATTTGGTTTTAGAAGTCCTTTAAAATACAACACCGTTAAAAACAATTTATACAGAGCGTTTGAATTTAATGCGGGAGTTTATGCTGCAACGCCAGTAATGCAAAAACTTGACAATCCAGACAACTTGGACGCAAGCGGAGAAGCTTTGCCAACAAATTATTTCAAATTTGGGTTTATAGGTGAAATTGTTTTTACCGCACTTGACAGTAAAGGACACGGACACAAATTTGGATTAAGAGTATCAAGCGACTTTCCGACAATACTTAAAATTAACGAAACTCCAAATGAACTTTATCCATATTATTACACAATTGGACTGTTTTACAACTTAACGAACAGATACAAATAAAAAAACGAAGCCATAACAGCACCTACCCAAAAGTGGCGGTTCAGTGGTTAAATCGAGCTTTGTGCTTCTATCAAAGTTTGTGCTTGGTTGACAGTGAAGTGCTTCTAAATCGCCACCTTCGGGTAGCTGCAAAACGTTGTGTGCCATTTGCGAGCGAAGTGCGTAACCTGAAAAAAGAGGAAAAATAAATTCACAAAAAATAATGTTCGTAAATCTGCGAACATATAAGAAATAGTTATATCTTTGCAGAAATTTTATATGGTATGAGTGAAAAACAAAATGTCAAATCGACAGAAGAACAATTGGCTCGCTTTGCCAAAGCAATGGGACATCCTACGCGAATTATTATACTGAAATTCTTAGCTTCATTGGATACTTGCTATTTTGGCGACATTCATAATGAACTGCCTATTGCGAAAGCAACCGTATCACAACATTTAAAAGAATTAAAGGAAGCGGGATTGATTCAAGGAGAAATCGAAACGCCCAAAGTAAAATATTGTATCAACAAAGAAAATTGGATAATTGCGCAAAAAGAATTTTCCGCTTTCTTTTCGGATCTAAAGAACAATGAAACTTGCTGTTAAATCAATATATTTTTTAGAATAAATGTTCGTAGTTTTGCGAATTACTAATAATAAATACAATGAACAACAAAGAAAACGAAATCAAAGAAATGGTAAAACAAAAATATACCGAAATTGCTTTAAAAGGAGAAGAAAATAATTCATCATGTTGCTGTTCGAGAAATCCAACTGAAGTTTACAACATCATGAACGAAGATTATACAAAAGAAGAAGGATATAATGCTGACGCCGATTTAGGTTTAGGCTGTGGACTCCCTACGCAATTTGCGGGAATTAAAAAGGGTGCTACGGTTTTGGATTTAGGTTCGGGAGCAGGAAACGATTGTTTTGTTGCTCGTGCCGAAGTGGGCGAAACAGGAAAAGTAATCGGCATTGATTTTTCGGAAGCCATGTTGGAAAAAGCCCGCAAAAATGCAGAAAAGATGGGATATAATAATGTATCTTTCCGTCAAGGCGACATTGAGGACATGCCCATTGGCGGAAATTCGATAGACGTTGTCATCAGCAATTGCGTTTTGAATTTGCTTCCCAACAAAGACAAGATTTTCCATGAAATTTTTCGTGTAATAAAACCGGGCGGACATTTCTGTATTTCAGATATTGTATTGATGGGGCAATTACCGGATTCACTAAAAGAAGTTGCTGAATTTTACGCAGGTTGTGTTTCGGGCGCTATTCAAAAGAGTGATTATTTAGGAGAAATCGCCAATGCAGGTTTTGAAAAAATCGAAATCAGAAAAGAAAAAACAATCCTTATTCCCGATGAAATTTTGGAGAAACATTTGGACGGAAAAGCCATCAATGAATTTAAAACCAATCAGGCAGGAATATTTTCTATCACAGTAACAGGAGTTAAGCCAAAGAAAGTCTGTGATTGTGGAGGTTGTTGCTAATAAATAAAATTTAAACTTGTATAAATATAAAAGTGTAATTGTATGAAAAAAAATATTTTAATGGCTTTTATCGCCTTCGTATTATTAGCCTCCTGCGGAGGAAGCGGAACGAAAACTACCGAAAGGAACAAAGGCACTTCTTCCGAAGTTGTCGATGCTAACCTTGTAAACGTCTATTATTTCCACGGAAAACAGCGTTGCAAAACCTGTATCGCCGTTGGAAACGTTACCAAAGAAACTGTTGAAACAGCATATTCCAACAACGCGAATGTAAAGTTTTCAGAAATTCTTACAACTGAAAAGGAATACGAAAACCTGTTTGAGAAATATGAAGTAAGTTGGAATGCCTTGATTATCGCAAAAGGAGATGACTTTGTCGATATTACCGAACAAGCATTTGCAACAGCGGTAAGCAATCCCGAAAGCCTTACCAATTTAATAAAAAACGAAGTAAACAAAAGATTAAATCAATAAATTAACTGAAATTTTAAATTAATAGCAATGAAAAAAGTCATTTTAAGTGCTTTCTTTGCACTAATCACAATCGGCGTTTTCGCACAAAAAAGTAATGTAGAAGTACTGTATTTCAAAGCACAATTAGCATGTTGTAAAGCGGCTGCCTGTAACAATTTGGAAAACGAAGTAAAAGCCATTATTGAAAAGAATTTCCCGAACGGAAATGTAACATTCAAACAAGTTGCGTTGACAGATGAAGCCAACAAAGATTTGGTAGCAAAATACAACGCAAAATCGCAAACTGTTGTAATCGTCAAAACTGCCAAAAAGAAAGAAACTTCAACCGACATTTCGGATATTATCAGAAGTTATGCAAGGTCAAGCGACAAAACAAAATTTGAAACAGAATTGGTTGACAAAATCAACGAAATATTGAAATGACATGGAATTTCTACAGCAATTAGTTGACAATTCTAACTGGCCTATTTTCACAGCGTTAATTCTCGGATTGATGACTGCTTTTAGTCCGTGTCCGTTGGCTACAAACATTACTGCAACAGCGTATCTTAGCAAAGATATTGGCGATAAAAAACGAGTATTTCTGAATGGCATTTTCTATACATTAGGAAGAACTTTCAGTTACACCGCTTTAGGAATGATTTTCTATTTCGGAGCGAGTCAATTCCAAGTTGCTCGTTTTTTGCAAAATATCGGTGGAATGTGGTTGGGTATCGCTTTAGTAATCATTGGGATTTTGATGTTAGACATTATTAAAATCAACATTCCCGGACTAAATAAACTTACCGCCAATGTTGGCGAAAAAAAACGCAAGAAAAACTATCTAAATGCTTTTCTCTTAGGTGTTTTATTTGCGTTGGCATTTTGTCCATACAGCGGAGTTTTGTATTTCGGAGTATTAATTCCGATGACCATTGCCAGTCCTTCGGGATTGATTTTACCGGTCATTTTTGCAATAGCTACAGGATTACCTGTCATTATCATTGCTTATCTGTTGGCTTATAGCATGTCAAACGTGGGTAAGTTTTACAACAAAATGAGCAGTTTCCAAAAGTGGTTTAAACGAATTGTCGCCGCTATTTTTATCATTATCGGAAGTTATTATATCGTCATTAGTATATAACTTTAAAAAATATTAGATATGGAAATCATCGTATTAGGTACTGGTTGTGCCAAATGTAAAACAACCTACGAAACAGTAAAAAAAGTAATAGAAGAAAACGGATTAGACATAAAACTATCCAAACAAGAGGACATTATGGAAATTATGAAGTATAATGTGATGAGCTTACCTGGAGTAGTCGTAGATGGAGTTGTAAAAATCAAAGGATATGTCCCTTCGGAAGCGGAAATTCGTAAACTTTTAAATGTAGAATAATATGGAAACAAAAAAAGAAATAAAAATCCTCTTTTGGATTATCGCTATTTTTGTAGCAGTTTTCTTTCTCCCTGTAGGGAATCCCATTTTTATGACCGCCATTGAGGCAACACTCGACTTATCGAAATGGTATGCACAAGAACATGTAATTTTATGTTTGTTGCCTGCGTTTTTTATTGCGGGCGTAATTTCAATATTTGTCTCTCAAGGAGCTGTATTAAAATATTTTGGAGCGAATGCAAAAAAATGGCTTTCTTATACTGTTGCCAGCGTTTCGGGAGCTATTTTAGCGGTATGTTCTTGTACGATTTTGCCGTTATTTTCGAGCATCTACAAACGAGGCGCCGGCTTAGGTCCTGCCATCGCTTTTTTGTATTCAGGTCCTGCCATCAGCATTCTGTCAATTATATTAACAGCACGAATTTTAGGCTTTGAAATGGGCATTGCTCGAATGATTGGAGCTATTTCGTTCTCCATTATTATTGGTTTAGTAATGGCTTTCATTTATCGAAAAGAGGAAAAAGTCAAAAAAGAAGAGCAGATGAACTTTCCGCCCGTTCCTGAAAAACGTCCAATGTGGAAAACCTCTTTTCACTTTTTTACATTAGTCTTGATATTAGTCTTTGCCAATTGGGGAGCACCAGCCGCAAGCGATACAAGTAGTTTGTGGTATTACATTTTTACCTACAAATGGGTTATCACAGGAGGCTTGGCTTTATTGCTTTGCTATTCTTTGATTGCTATCCTCAAAATTAAATGGTTTTGGGTCGCGGGTGGAGCTGGAGCAACTATTTTAGCTGCTGTTTTATCGAATATCTTTATTTCAAATCCTGCTTTTGTACCTTTGGTTCCTATGGTAGTAGCTATTGCCTCATTGAGCATTATGACACTTTTAGATAAAACAGACGAAGATAACAAGGCTTGGACGTTGTCAGCTTGGGGATTTGCCAAACAGATTATGCCATTATTGGCGGTGGGTGTTATAACAGCCGGATTTTTATTGGGTTCTACACATGGTGACACTTCTATTGCGGGCGTTATTCCCAACGAATGGATAAGTTGGGCGGTGGGTGTAAATTCTATCTGGTCTAACATGTTTGCAAGTGTTGTGGGAGCATTTATGTATTTTGCAACCTTAACCGAAGTGCCGATTATTCAAGGACTGTTGGCTTCGGGAATGGGAAAAGGACCCGCTTTAGCTTTATTATTGGCAGGACCCTCTTTGTCATTACCCAATATGTTGGTAATAAAAAGCGTAATGGGAACACAAAAAACAATCGTTTTTGTAGTTCTTGTCATTATTATGGCGACTATTTCGGGCATGGTTTACGGAACGTTTTTCTAAATCTCAAATAATACAAAGATGAAAAAATTATCAATATTCATGTTTTTTGTTTTATCTTTCGGGATAGTGAATGCACAACAATTCCCCGAAGTAAACCTAAAAGACTTAAACGGAAAGAGTATCAGCAGTTCAACCATCAAAGCAGACGGAAAACCTATGATTATCTGTTTTTGGAAATCCTGTTGTCCTGTTAATGAAAAAATGTTGGACGCTTTATCCGAAGTTTACGAAGATTGGCAAGATGAATTTGGCGTAAAAATCTACGCCGTTTCTGTTGATGACAGTCGTACTTCCGCCAAAGTAAAACCAACCGTAAACGGAAAAGGTTGGGAATTGGAATTTTTGCAAGACGTCAATTCAGATTTTAAAAGAGCATTGAGTGTGCCGAACATTCCTTATATACTCATTTACGATTCTAAAGGCGAACTTATAACGCAAAGGACAGGCTTTCAGAGCGGTTATGAATTGGATATATATGAAATTTTAAAAGAAAAAAAGAAATGAACACGTTAAAATCAAAAATATTTGTAGCAAGTTTTGGGATAATTATATCCTTGATAATATTTTCCTGCAATAAGGAATATATCGAAGAACCGGAAGACACATCAGAATCAATTGAATTTATTTCATTGGAAGCGTCAACCTATCGGGCAAAGGTGTGGGATACCATTTGGATAAAGGCAACCGTAATCGGAGACAGCCTCGAATATAAATGGCAGAAAAACAGCGGCTCAATGGTAAAAACAGACAATCCCAATGAAGTAATTTATTGGGGTTGTTATTCATGTATCGGCAAAAATACAATAACCTGCACAGCATCTAACAGTACAGGCGAAAAAAGTAAAAGCGTTGAAGTAGAAGTTTACCGATGAGAAATATTTTTCTGAAAATATTGTTATGCACCGCAATAATCTCGTTGTCTTTTAATCATTCATTCGGACAGTGTTGTGGCGCAGGGAATCCGATTTCGGTTTCGGGATTGGATAATACTACGGATAAAAACAATCTGAAAATCGGATTGAATTACCGATATAATTACTCAAACAGATATTTTGAAAATACCAAGAAAACCGATATAGATTTTCCGGCGGTATTGGATAATTCCAATTATAACTATTTGAGTTTAAATGTTGGATATGGCATTACGGAACGTTTATCGGTAAAAGCCGACTTAGGGTTTTACATCAACAAAACCGAAAATTTTAAACATGAAGGTTTTGACAATCTTACTGCACATGGATTGGGCGATTTGGATATAAATATAAGCTATAAAGCTTATCTGAATAAGAAAAAAGGAATTGAATTAGCTCCTTTTGTAAGTGTCAAATTTCCAATTGGTAAATTTGACCAGGAAGTTGACGACATAAAACTGCCCATTACAATGCAACCATCATCAGGAAGTTTCAGATATACGGGCGGTATCTTTTTTTACGCCAATCTGCCAAATGATTTTTTTCTCACCTCTTTCAATTTCTTTGAATACGCTCAAAGAATTAAATCCAAAAACTTTGATTACAAATTTGGAAATACACTATATCTGTCTGTAGATGCTAATTATAAAGCGTTTAGGTTTCTAACTGTTGGTTTGCAAGCCGGATACGAGTACAAAGGGCGTTCCCAAAGAGAAAACAATCAGGAACTATACGGAACAGGCTATCACGTAATATCTTTAACACCTCATCTTACTTTTAAAATTAAGCAGACATATATTGCCTGTTCCGGAGAAATTCCCGTTTTTCATAAAGTTGAGGAAATACAATTGGTCAATACGTTTGCTTTGCGGTTAAGTGTTATTCAAAATATTCAATTTAAAAACAAGAAAGACAGGCAAAAGCAAAAAGAAAATGATGCTTGTTGCCCAAATCCAATAAATTAAACAATAATATGTATGACTAAAAAAGAAAACACAGGAAAATCAAAAACCATAGGTTCAACCCTTATCGGAATATTCTCATCAATATTAGCTTTACTTGGCGTAGTTAGTTGTTGCGGATTGCCGATTTTAGCGGGAATACTCGCATCTTTAGGAATTGGAGCATCTCAACTAAGTTTCTTTGCCCAATACAGGTGGTTATTTATCGGCTTAGCAATCGTGGCTTTGCTTTTCGGATTCTATCAAATCTATTTTAGAAAAAAGAAAAATTGCTGTACCGAAACCGTAGAAGAAAATAGTTGTTGTTCTACAGTCTCTCCCAAAAAGAAATCAAAATCAATCTTATTTCAAAAGATATTCCTTTGGGTAGGCGCTGTGGCGATAATCATAATTCTGCTTATTGGGTTTAAAGAAGGAAGTTCTTCCGAAATACCAGCCGCAGACAATTGTTGTTCAACGGAAGAATCTACCCAAACAAGCGGTAGTTGTTGTACTGAATAAACGCATAACAAAATATCACAAAACAGAATCGGTTATGACAAATATTTTAATGATATAATTTATAAATTCGAAAAAGATGAAAATACTAATCATTTGTACAGGCAACAGTTGCCGCAGTCAAATAGCACACGGCTTTCTGCAATCATTCGACAAATCACTCGAAGTCCATTCAGCCGGAACAGAACCGGCTATCGAAGTAAACCCAATAGCCGTTGAAGTCATGGCAGAAGCAGGGATTGACATTAGCGCCCACAAACCGCATAATATCACGGAATACACGAACCAAACATGGGACTATGTAATAACCGTCTGCAACGAAGCAAACGAAACGTGTCCCGTATTTATAGGCGAAGTAAAACATCGCATACATTTAGCATTTTCCGACCCATCAAAAGCAGAAGGAACACCGGAATATATCAAAGACCAATTCTACCGCACAAGATTTGAAATCAAAAATAAAATCTCCGAATTTTACATTACACAAATACTAAAAAAAGAAATGCCAAAATGCGCCTGTTCAGGAGAATGGGAATAAAAATAAACAATTTTAAAAATGAATAACATGGACAATACATTCGAAAAAGGAGCCATACTCAACATGGCACAAATGATAGAATACGCCGCCGGCGGAGTTATCAGCAAACAAATACTAAAAAATGAAGCCGGAAATATCACGCTTTTCTCATTCGACAAAGCGCAAGGACTAAGCGAACACACCGCTCCATTCGATGCAATGGTCGAAATACTCGAAGGAGAAGCCGAAATCTCAATTGCAGGAAAACCGATGATACTCACAGCCGGACAATCAATCATTATGCCCGCAAATATTCCCCATGCTCTATACGCAACAAAACAATTTAAAATGTTGCTGACGATGATAAAGGGGTAAAATACCAAAAAGTATATGTGGAGAAATAGTAAAATATCAAATAATAGATGAGGAAAAAAGCATTTAAAAAGCAGAGTTTCAAACAAAATAAATGGTATTTTTGCAAAGTGGTATATGAGAGCATGATAAAACGGCACACAACAAGCAGTTTGAACGCAATGCGGGTGTAACCCCGCAGAAAGTGAGTGGGAATTTTGGAGTTCATCTCCCGCAGGAAAGTTCAGGTAACCCGCACTGCGTCAAGCTGCAAACCGTCAGACTGTCTAAAAACCCTATCCCCCCAATTTTATTAACATGCTGATTG
>ENA-UOOK01004822-UOOK01004822.1-fermentation-metagenome-genome-assembly--contig:-NODE-4822-length-14089-cov-5.111087_pt1 | contig 14089 bp, 13 predicted proteins | sample MGYA00245777_ERZ724023 | MGnify/ENA primary metagenome ERZ724023 (study PRJEB28704, sample SAMN03018312) | fermentation metagenome | biome: anthropogenic terrestrial biome; feature: soil; material... | reverse complement strand
GACAAAAACAGCTGATATCCTTTGCCCGGGCGGTTGTGGCCAATCCCAGACTGTTTGTGCTGGATGAGGCCACCTCTTCCATTGATACGGAAACCGAACAGATCATCCAGAATGCCATCCACAACGCGCTGGAAGGCAGGACCAGCTTTATTATCGCACACAGGCTGTCCACCATCCGTTCCGCAGACCGCATCCTGGTCATTGTGGACGGCAAGGTATTGGAGGAAGGAAACCATCATCAGCTGATCCACCAGCGGGGGTATTATTACCGGCTGTACACCAATCAGTTCATGGAGGAAGAAGGAGACCGTATCATAAATCAGTAAGCATGAGGATACGGGGAGCCGTTTCCCGGTTAAGGGCACGGTTCCCCCGTATCCTTATTTTATGCAAATATGATTTTGCAACCGAGGCTAAGGCGTTCTTCGTTATTTTGCAGCGCTAGGACTTCGTGCAGGTTAATCAAATAGAAGAGCAGACGGATTTGTCAGGGACAAAATCCACAGGTATCGTGGGGAGGAAAGGGAATTAAAACAAAAACTCAGACGGCTGAAAAAGATAGAGCGCATCGTGCGGTTCGGCAATGCGGACGCCGAATTGGCAGGACGGCGGCATCTGCTGTGGGACGACTTTTTTTCCGAAAAGAATGGGATTCGGCCCAGATACCCGCTGGAAATCCTTTTGGTCATGAACGGTGAGGGACGTAAGAGGGCGGTTACGGATTACCTCTATACGGTATATACGGAAGGATATCGGGAAAGAGGTATGCTCTTTCCCGCGGAATTTGATGTACGGGCTTTGTTCGATTTTGACCTGCCCGCCGGAGCCACCCGGGAAGACGTGAAAAAGCGCTTCCGGGAGCTGGCAAAGATCGTCCATCCGGACCACGGCGGTTCCAACGAGGCCATGGCGGCTTTGCTGGAACAGTATCACAAGCTGATCCGGTGATGAAACGCAGCTGCCAATTGCCGCTAATCGTCGTAATGCCCCTTGCAGGACAGGATAACCAAATTCTGTTCGCTGTCCCCGATATATACAAGCCTGTTTCCATCATCAATACGGCGGCTGTATGCCTTTCGCCTTTTTAACGGCTCCGGCCTGCCAATTCCTTTCATAAGGCCGTCCCGTTGTATACTTCGGATAAGCTTATTAATGCGGTTCAGCGTCTTCTTATCCTCTGATTGCCATGAAATATACTCGGTCAAAGCGTCTTCTGTGAATGTTACCCTCATTTTGCCATGTTCTCAAGTTCTTCCATCGTTTTAACTACGACACGGCCCTCTGACAGCTGTTGCAAAGATCTGTCAATTTTGTCGAGGTATTCCGCATTTCGGCGCGCTTTATCGAGCTCGTTATATTCCTTCTCGCTTAGGATAACAAGGTTTTCATTACGAGGCCGCGTAACTAATACTTTTTCGCCTGAATTTACAAGGTCGCTCACTTTTTTAAAATCGTTTCTCATGTCTATTGTTCTAAGTGCTATCATTTTTTCTGCACTCCTTTCTGTACTTTATTATATACATATTTTAGTACATTATTCTGATTTCGTCAATGGCTTTTTCATTTGTGTTGAAGCACCGCAGGAAAATGCCAGCAAAAGGAATAATAGCATTTGCGGATTATCTCTACAGTATACACGGAAGGCTATCGCGAAACAGGCGATCCCATATGCTATTCGGCATTGTTTATTGTTTTCACCGAATTCTTAATCAATATCTCCGTTTCAAGTCTGTAAACGGAAGGCTCCCCCTCATTATCCCCATGCAGCCTTGCCGGCAGTACCTGCGCCGCTTTTTTCTCCGATTTCCTTCATGGGCTGAATGACTATGGATAACGAAGGCTTTACTATCTTGGTCATTTGGATGTTGTCAAAGCCAATAATGGAAAGCTGATCCGGGACCCGGATGCTTTTTATAAAAGCATGCTTGGGATACACCCTTTGGGCAGCGAACAATAGTAAGAACTCTGCGTCTCAGATAGGGCAGCATACGCCCTGAAACCTTCGAATAATACCGGATAACATCTTCTTTTGTAATTTCAGGGGACTTAATTATTATCTTGTCAGGGTTAGAAATTTTAATTCCTTCAATAATAAGATTTTTTGCATTTCTCATTGGCTTTTCCTCTGTCTCACCGGTTGATACAATCTCTGTATCTTCTGCTTTTTCCCTTTTTATATCCTTTGGATTTTTATCTATTCGTATCCCTTTAAAACTTGCCTGTCTCAACAAATTATCTTTTGTCCATTCGGCAAATTTAATTTCCGCCGCGAATTCAGGTTCAAGCCAAGTAATCTTTTCATTTGACCTTGTTTTAGGAGCCTGCTTAAAAGGTGATTCCGTCCTTTTTATATTTTCAAACTTTTTCTCAAGAATTTTCATATTATTCTCAGATATTCCGGTACCCGCACGTCCTGCATAAACTAATTCCCCGCCCTCAAAAACACCAAGCAGAAGTGAGCTCACACCGCTGATTCTTTTATCGGAAAGGGTATATCCTCCGATGACAAATTCCTGTCTTTTATCGCATTTAAGTTTAATCCAGTCATCATTTCTTGTTCCGCTGTAAATTGAATCGGCTTTTTTGCCGATTATACCTTCCATGCCTGATTCACAGGCTGCGGCAAAGCTCTCCTTTCCGTGTCCTCTCACATATCGGCTGTAATATAAGCAGTTAGGTGCATCCTTCATTAAAGTTTCAAGTTTTTCCTTTCTGTAAATTAAAGATTTTCCACGGATATCCGCCCCATCCATGGCAAGAAGGTCAAAAACTATATAGGTCAGGTTTTGAGATTTTTGATTATTCAAATAGTTTTGAAGAGCCTGAAAATCCGTCTTGCCTGATTCGTCGGTGATAACTATTTCGCCGTCCAAAATAAAAGCTCTTTCTTCTGCCCAGTCTATAAGTGCAGAGGCTATTTCATAAAAACGATTTGTTAAATCATTTCCGTTCCGTGTTATCAGCCGTGCACGTCTGCCTTCCACAAAAGCTAATATTCTGTAGCCGTCGTATTTAAGTTCATACAGCCACTCACCTTCGGGAATCGTTTTGACTAATTTTGCAAGCTGAACATCAGCAATACAGAATGGATTCTTAGCGAATTTTTCATCTTGACCTACTTCAATTTCGGACATGGTTCGTCCGGTCCTGATGCTGGCTGTAAAACCTGATATACCGTCTTCATCCTTGACATACTCATCTTTTTCCTTCAGCAAAAGCCAGTTATCCTTAGTTTCCTCCTTCTTTCCTTTTAACCGTATCAAAGCCCACTTTCCCCTTAAGCGTCTTCCCTTCAGAATAAATTTAAGCATACCTTTTCTGAGCCCTTCTTCCACATTGACATACGGCTCCCAATATCCTTCATCCCAAAGCATAACCACTCCGCCGCCATATTCGCCCTTAGGAATATTTCCTTCAAAATTTCTGTATTCCAATGGGTGATCCTCAACCTGTACCGCCAGCCTTTTGTCATGAGTATCATAAGAAGGGCCCTTTGGAACAGCCCAGCTCAAAAGAGCACCATTCCATTCCAAGCGCAAATCGTAATGCTCTCTGCGGGCTAAATGGTGCTGGACAACAAACCTCAGTCTTTCTTCGGAATTTATTGTCTTTCCTTCCGGTTCCGATGTTTTTTCAAAATTCCTTTTTTCGTTGTATTCGTTTAATTGTGCAGTCATAAAATCAAGCCGATTCCTTATCCTTCTTAGCCTTTTCTACGCTAACCTTAAGAGCCTCCATAAGGTCTATTACCTTGCCCGCACTTTCAGCTTCAGTAGCCACAACTTCTTTTCCTGCAATTTTTGCTTCAATAAGCTCGTGAAGTTTCGCTTGATATTCATCCTTGTACTTCGAAGGATCAAAGGGAGTGTCCATTGAATTAATCAGCAGTTTTGCCATATTCATCTCCTGTTCGGATACTTGGGGCTTAGTATACGGTTTTTGAAGCTCTTTGATTTCATCTGCAAAAAACATGGTGGAAATAAGTATGCCATCTTCTCTAGGGATTATCGCCATCAATGTGTCCTTTGTACCCATTACGGTCTTGCCTATGGCAATCTTTTGCTCTGCCATTAAAGCTGAACGCAATAGCTCAAAGGCTTTTTCACCGCCTGCCTCGGGAGCTGCCTGATAAGTTTTTTCATAATAAACGGGAGAAATCTGATTTAACTCTGCAAAATGAAGAATTTGAATAGATTTATCTTTTTCAGTCTTTATTTTTTCAATTTCTTCATCTGTGATAACTACATACTTGTCCTTATCATATTCGTATCCTTTTACAATATCTTTAGTGCCGATTTCTTTGCCGCAATGGCCGCAGGTTTTCTTGTATCTGATGCGGCTGTTGTCTTCCTTATGCAGCTGGTTAAAGTGAATGTCATTGTCCTGTGTAGCTGTATACATAGCAATTGGAATAGCAACCATACCGAAAGTAATAACTGATTTACGTGATATCATAAAAACACCTCCGGGGTTATTGTTGCCAAATATGTTGTATGTATTCTAAGATTTTATACAATTGTATTTCCTTCAAATTCATAATTCTAAAGACTCATTTACATTTATACAATCAATATTGCATCATAATCTTTTTTCAGTCATTACTTCAATAGCGCATGGGTTACCGTTTCCTTCAAATAAAGACCTTGAATTTTTTAATAATCTAATATCAGCTGACCCGGTTAGCCCTTCTTTGATAATATTATCCATAGCTCCGTTAATTGGTGCCTTTAGTCCCCCTGAGTATTGGCAGATCTCCGCTTTAATTATTAACTCATAATCTCCCTTAACTATATTAAGCTCTAATAAGTCACCTGAATAAATAACCTTTGCCACCCTGCTGCAATTATAAGTAGCAAACCTGTACTCATGTCCATTAAAAGTGAGGTTGCAGATAAATCCTTGAAAGGAAGAGCCTAAAAACGGTATGTGAGCAAGTGAGAACATTATGCTTGCATCCGTATCGCCGAAATGGTTTGATTGAAGCCATATGTATTCTTTTGGAAATGATGTTCCCCAATCTTTCTCTATATACCCTCTGCCGTTATTTAAGTCAAAAACTTCGTTATCTACCGTCAAGGCACCTTTAATCTTATGACTCATGCTTATAATATCATGGTAGCATTCCATAAATGGCAGGTACGAAAAATACCCCATTGCATCCGGTGAAAAAATGCTTCTGTTAATATTAGTAAATTCAAAGAACCCGATACTTCCTTGTATTGAATGTTCATCATTTGCAAGATTAAGCTCTATACCTTCGTCATTAAATGTATTTTCTCCTATTGATAAACAAAACGGTTCTTCCGTATATTGAAAATCATTGTCTGAGAACCTGTAATATTGAGTGTTTATTTTTGTATTTTCCTCAAGTTCATTCGAAATTATAACTTGAATAAAGGAATGAGAATCTGTGTTGTTTTTTGAAATTCCGGGTATGATGCTGATTATATTTTTCAAGTCGCATGATACCTGTTTAAAATACCATCCCTCAAAATATTTATCTTCCTTTTTCCCTTGAAACATCATGGGATTTCTCTTATGCTTAAATGCCATTTTATTATCCAACCTTCAAATTATTTTTAGTTGAATTAAAGTATCATACTTAATTATTTATTTCAAGGGTGTACGTATTCTTTTTTCTGATTACTTAAGCATTGAGCTGTTGTTTAAAATTTGTACGTTGTATAAAAACAGCACATCCTGCTCCTGTGAAAAATCTATATAGTTTTCCAGCAAATCGGTTGATATATATCTTAAATCAATTAAAGTGACCTTAGAGTATCCCTCAAGAAATAGAGGAACTATGCTGCTTCCGAAGGAATCACGGAATAAAAGAAGCTCCTTATTGTTTTTGCAATCTTCATTATAAACGGTAATCAAAGCATTTGCACCCGATAGAAAAACATCATAAGGATCAATTCCGCCAAACAGGTCTGCCTTATACACCTTACCCGATACATTTGATTGATAATCAAAAACAACAGCATTTTCTATTGTTTTATTTGTTAAATAGTACATGGCATCCGGCTTTGGCTTAAGAGCTGCCTGCCCGTAATACGAACCATAGAAGGGGTAAAGCTTATGCTCAATATATTCATTGTCAGAGGCTTTTTTATCATTTCCAAATTCATTGAGCAATAAATCGGCAATTTTAATAATCCTTTCCTGCCTCCAATGAATATCCGTTTTGTAGTAGTCATCTATGCTTAGGGAATCAAACAAATCAATATATTTCATGTTTGGAATATTGCTGTTCATTATTTCTGTCAGCCTGTCATAATCAATTGTCAAATAGCCGTTTTGAGCAGCCATATAATAACCCTTGTCCGGGATTATCGCATAACCTGCATTTTTGCCCCAAAGATATTTTTCATATATTTCATTAAGTTTTTCAGCTGCATTTAATACAGACTTTTCATTTAGCTTGTATTCCATTTTCTCAATTATTCCGTTTATTATATAAATATTATTATTGTCTTTTTGATTAAATAAATAATATTTACCGAAGGCTTTTAACCCTCTGAAGGTGTCGCGAAATACAAATTGATCTAAAATATACTTTTCATATTCGTCCGACAAATCTCCATTTAACAGCTTATCTGACGAAAAATCGGGAATTGAAATGAGCCTCCGCCTTTCAGTGTAGGAAAATTCTTTATCCGGCATCATGATATTAGCTGCCATAAACCCAAAAATTACAATAATAAAACTTAGGGATACAGCTATATTTTTTATATTATTTTTCATTTTGCACCTCGTTAAAACCTAAAATACAGAAAAGGATTAAAGGAGCCGTCAATCAGGTAACCGGTAATTAATAAAAGCAATGACACTAAAAAGACAGGCTCCGAAATATTCAAAAAAGCTTCGCCATTTTTATTTAATTTTATCTTTCCAACAGTCTCCGTAACTAAGGGAGTAGACCCGACGGCAGCAATGATAAGCGTAAATCCATAGCTGCGCAAATAGTAATATGTTTCGGCATTTGAGAATGGTATATCCAAAATACCAAGCATTCCCTTAATATATACAATACACTCCGTTATATTGTTTGTATTAAAAATTATAAAGCTTATTGCCGCAAAGAATAAAGTATATATGTGCCCTGCTGCGGGCGGAAGCTTGCGCAATAAATCATTAAGAAGAAATTTCTCTATAATCAGTAAAATTCCGAAATATAATCCCCAGATAATAAAGTTCCAATTAGCACCGTGCCAAAGACCGGTTAAAAACCATACTGTAAAAACATTTCTAATCCATTTTAAAGCACCCGCACGATTCCCGCCCATTGGTATATACACATAATCTCTAAACCATGTGCCGAGGGATATGTGCCACCTTCTCCAAAATTCAGAAATACTTTTGGAAATGTAGGGGTAATTAAAGTTTTCAAGGAAGTGAAACCCAAATATACGTCCTAATCCTATAGCCATGTCGCTGTAGCCTGAAAAATCATAATAAATTTGAAGCATAAATGATATGGCACCAATCCAATAAAATAAAATTGTACTATCAACTAAGTTTGAAAAAATATTTCCTAATTCCCCCAATGTGTTGGCAATCAGCACCTTTTTAGACAACCCGACGATAAAACGATTAACTCCGCAGGCAAAGTCCTCAACACTATGCTTACGATTTGATAATTGCTGTTCAACCGTAGTATATCTTACAATAGGTCCCGCTATAAGCTGCGGAAACAAAGTTACATAGGCGGCAAAATTGAAGAAATTTGTCTGCACCTTTGCATTGCCTCTATAAACATCTATAGTATAGGATAATATCTGGAAAGTATAAAAACTAATACCGATAGGCAGCACTACTTTTAAAGAATTTATTTTTATGCCAAATATCCAATTAATATTTTCAATTAAAAAGTCTGCATATTTGAAGTATAACAAAATGCCGATACTAAAAACAACTGAGCAGATAAGCGGAATTTTCGCATATCTGCTCTTTCTTGACCTGTATATCCACAATCCGTGAAGGTATCCGGACAGGATTGATATTAGCATCAAAATTGAATATATGGGCTCCCCATAAAAGTAAAAAAATAAGCTTGAAATCAGTAAAACAAAATTTTTAAACTTGAAGGGCACTAAAAAGTATAGCATTAAGACTATCGGTAAAAAGTAGTATATAAAGCTAATACTTGAGAATAGCATTTTATTTTTCCTTTAATTGCAGAAAGGCATCATGCAGGGCATTTCCCGCTTCATCACTCATAATCAGAATTACCACGTCGCCGATATTGTCAACTATAACATTACTTGGGTCTACCCCTACGCATATCCACTTTCTCGGGTCAACATTTTCTTTAATATCTGCTTTTATCTTTTCAATATCCGCGCCTTCCTTTACTCTTACTAAACATAAAGAGTAAGCAGATGATGACATCATGGGTTCGGAAGCAATTGCCGCCTCAAATTCCACATTTTCCTTTCCGAGAAAATAACCCGCATTTTCTGCTGTAATTTCTGTAACTTGCAATCCTTCTTTGATAAAATCCTTCATTGAATCACTTACTTCAGCTTTTTCATATATTTTATCCAATATACTCTCAAGACTTCCCTCAAGGTTATTGTTTACAACCGGATTTTTACCCGCATCATTCGATTGGCATGCAGTAAAACCAATTACCAAGATTAATGCCAATAATAATAAATTTATTTTTTTCATAAAATTCTCCTTTTATTTTAGGGACATTCCCTTTACCCTCAGAAACTAACCCTAAAGTAAAGGTATGCTCCTCTTTCTTCTTGTTTATGCATGCATTACATATACTTTAGACGGCGGGATATGTATAATGTTCCATAACAGCTACATGTAAATAATTCCATCATACATTAACCTTGTTGAATGCACAAAAAAGCCGGCACAGTTGCCGGCTTTAGGTTATTGACAAATTATATTTAAATGTATCGCATATTTAACCGTTTATACTATGAGCTGATAATAATATTTTTTAATTCACTTTCTAATTTTTCTATATTTAATGTTTCTTGTTCTTTTAGCTGCTGTAATTTATATATAGTGCTGTTAACATGGTTTTTAACATTAGATACACAATCATATGAATTATTAATTTTAGACTGCATATACCAATCTGCAATCAATCCGTCAAAAAAGAAATCCGCAAATTTGCCAAAACCTTCTGTTTCAAATTTAATATCATAATTAATTTTTACATCTGCAAGCTCAGATTTAAATCTTCTCAGCTGGTAATGAGCGTTTTCAACTTCTTTCATAGCATCATCAATATGTGAATGTTTTGCTAAATCTGAAATCAAACCTCCGCCCAACAAATCCCACGTTCCCCATCCCTTGGCGGAACTTAAACCTTTTAGGGCAGAATCAAGACTGTTTACAGCAAATTTACCGGCTGAAATAGCTTCACTCAGCTCTTCTAAATTTCTCTTAGAATCTTCTGTTTTTCGTGTTATCTCTAATATCTTATTTGCAGAACCTTCGTCCGTCTTAATTAATAAATTCTTTTTCTGTGCATATAAACTGTTATATTCATTAATACAATCTTTATATTCTTTTCCTTCCTCTATTAATTTAGAAATTTCTGTTTTAATATATTCTAAATCATAATTTGCTTGATCATATTTAAATTTTGCTGAAAGTGCTTCTTTTTGTTCTTCCTCTTTTTTTTCTTCTAATTTACCTGTGATTGAATAAAAAATAGACACTATGTTTTTCTTGTTTAGTTTTTCTATATCTAAGTTTTCCTTATCTAATACTGTTTTTAGTTCATATACTTTATTCTTTAATTCTGATTCATCAATTCTTAATTCATTAAGAATTGAATTTATTTTATTTAACCTGTATACTTTTTGTTGGGCTTCGTCCAACATCATATTTAATTCTGAATACATTTTCCCCTCCTATTTTCATATACTTTTTTATTCCCGTTCAGTTTATACCTATACAATATAATATCATATAAATAGACGATTTTCCCACTAAAATTGTTCCGTGCAAACTATGGCACTGCCTTCATTCTACAATCCAAATATATCTGATATATCTTTTTCAGAAATTTCTCGTTTGCTTTTCTTGCCGGCATTTTTCAGCATATTATCTAATTTCTGCTCTACAGATTTTCTAATTAACTCCTGACTATCTATATCTCTAAGCTCGAAAAAAAGCATCGGATTTAAATCAAGTCTCGCTCCTATTCCATACAAAACTGCTGCAACATGCTTACACATACTTGCCCAGTCAGGGCAGCTGCAGTCAAAATGAATTTCTTTGGGTGCCGGAAATAATCCATACTCTTTTTCCTTGAATAAAACATCCAATTCTTTTGGAAATTTGCCTTCAATCAATTGTTCCAAAGATTCGATGCTATTATTGCATAATGCAGTAACACGCTCCCATTTTTCTTTGCTTAAAGTGTCGATTGAGATTTCAACATCATATGGTTTCTTCCGGCTGCCCTGCACCTTAGCCTTTACATTTCCTTTAGCAATCTTTAAATCTAAAACCATATTGTTTCGAACATAACTTTTTCCTCTATTAATTCTGTTTTCATAATCGGCATAATTTTCAAGATTTATATTCCAAGCCTTTCCCCACCAATTTTTCGCCAATGTTCGCCCTTCCAAAATTACAGGTTCAATATCCGGACTTTTCTTCTTTAATTTTGCCAATGAATTATTTGCCTTTTCTTTTTTTTCTGCTGATGATTCATATTTAGGAAATCTGCTATTACTCATTACATATCACCACCTAAAGCAAATATCTTCATAAGTTCCTCATTATCATACTCTGTTATCCACTGTTCTCCTGCTGATGAGAGTACATCTCCCGACAGTTTTTGTTTTTGTTCAATAAGAGAATCAATTTTTTCTTCAATTGTTCCTTTTGTTACAAATTTGTGCACTATTACATTTTTAGTCTGCCCTATACGAAATGCACGATCTGTTGCTTGATTTTCCACAGCCGGATTCCACCATCTGTCAAAATGAATTACATGATTTGCTGCAGTCAAATTAAGTCCCACACCGCCGGCCTTCAATGATAATACCATATAAGGTATATATCGCTCACTGTTAAACTCCTTCACCATCTCGCTTCGTTTTTTCACAGGTGTACCGCCATGAAGTACAAAACCTTCTTTTGAAAATACTTCACTTAATAATTCTGATATAGGCTCAGTCATTTCCTTAAATTGAGTAAATACTAAAACTTTTTCTCTTTTTTCATATATTGTTTCACATATTTCTCTTAATTTTTCAAATTTTCCGCTTTGTTGCTCCTTATATTCTTCTCTGCCTAAATATTGATCGGGATGATTGCATATTTGCTTAAATTTCATTATACTTGCTAATACAAGTCCCTTCCTTTCAATTCCTTCGGCTGTTAACAGCTTTTCTTCAATCTGCGTGATTAACTGTTTATAAAGAGCAATTTGTTTCTTGGTTAAATCAGTATATTCATTAATTTCCAACTTATCAGGTAAATCCGCTATAATACTTTTATCGGTTTTTAACCTTCTAAGCATGAAAGGCTGAATCATCTTTCTAAGCTTTGAATAACCCATAGCATTATCCTTAAGGGATTTTGAAAAGTCGGTAAATTCTTTGGCTGTTCCCAATAAACCCTGATTAAGAAAGTCAAATAATGACCACAGATCACTTAATCGGTTTTCAATTGGTGTTCCTGTCATTGCTATTCGCATATCTGCGGGTATTGATTTAATTGCTTTTGTTTGTTTTGTCCCCGGGTTTTTTATGGCTTGCGCTTCATCCAAAATTAAATAATCCCAATGTATATCTTTTAATTCTTCTAACCTAATAGCCATGCCGTATGTAGTTATATACAAAAAATCCCCATCTCTGAATTGAATGTCTTCCGTACTTTTTAAATCGCTTTTATGCAATATCTGATAAGGCATTTCAGGCGCAAATTTTTCAATTTCTTTCTGCCAGTTTCCTATCAAAGAAGCAGGAAGTATAAGCAGCGCCCGTCCCCCGTTAGTCACCCTGTGATATTCTAAAAAAGCAATCATCTGCACTGTTTTTCCTAATCCCATATCATCTGCCAAACAAGCACCGAATCCAAACTGAGATAGCTTATAAAGCCAATTATAACCTACTTCCTGGTAACCTCTTAATTTTGCATGAAATGAAGGTACGATACTTACTTTCTCAACAGGCTTTAGCATAGTTTCTTTTAAATTTCTTAACCATTTTCCATTTGATACTGATATATCTATCTCATCAGCAGGCAGCACAAGTAATTCATTCATGTTCAATTCTAATCTCATTGCTTCTCCAAGTGACAAGTCTTCATCTGTTGCAAAGTCTTTAACCCTTTCAAATGCCTTAAGTACATCTTCTAACTTTTTTTTATTAATTTCAACCCATTTACCTTTATATTGAATCAGGCCTTCCGCCATTTTTAAAAATTCTTTTAATTCTTTCTCTGATATCTCTTCATCTCCTATAGTGAGGGTAGGAGAGAAATCTAAAATTGCTGACAAACCCACACCGGAGGGCTCCATTTCTCCCATCTTGACCGAAAGACCAACGGAATTGCTTTTTTTACGCCACCAATCCGGTACTCTGCACATAATTCCTGCTTCCTCGTAAATTACAATCTCCTTTAAGAATATATATGCTTCTTCAACCGTTAATTTCAAAGGAGCAAACAATTCACCGCTTTCAAGCAATTCCGAAATGAACGAACTCTTATCAGCTGCTTTTATTACTGTTGAAATTAACGAAATTAATTTTCTTTCATCACCCTTAAATTCTGACAGAGCATTTTTCAATGGTGTATGAACTGCTCGATTGCTTTTAACCGTCTTTGTTGAATATGTAGCCATAAAAGCAAACGGATACTCATAACCTTTATTTTCAACCAAGTGAAAAAATATCCTTCCAACAATGTTTATATTAGAGTTGTACTCGGCAAAATATCTGGACACTGTACCATCATAGCCCTTAATTTCTAATCTGAAAACAGACAGTAATGATTCCCAAATATTTAATATCCAGTCATCATCCACATATTCCATACCAATAGCAAAAGGTATCTCTTCTTTAAACTTATAAATATCGTCTTCCGTTAATTCAACTTGTACTTTATCTCTATAAAATTCAATTTCTGACTGTTGGCTCAATTTTTTTATGAGAATTTCCGATATGTTATGAAGAAATTCAATTGAAGGCGAAAACCATAATTCTTTATTTAAAAAACCAAGATGAAATAAGGCTTTGTATTTATTTTCGTCAAATGCCGTCTTCCAAGTTTTTAATGTGCCTTCTGAATGATCAGGTATTTCATCAATTATAAATCCTTCCGGTAAATAATATGCATTCAGTTCTTTTATTTCTTTGGTTTTTATTTGTGCCATTTATTTATCTCCAAAATTTAGTATTAAGCTATTATATTTAATATTCACATTATTAATAACTTTTGTCAACTAAATAATGTGCTGACAATCAAAACCCGACACCACTAATAACTAATGTTACGCAAAAAAACCAGCGCAATGGCTGGTTTAATCTAAAAACGCATAATTATAATTATCTTATATGTATGTTTTATTCATCAAATGCGTCTTTAACCGACCATTCTTTCCATACATTTCCTACTAAGTCAGGACCCGGTTTTAATACTTTCTTGCCCGGTTTCCATCCTGAAGGAGTTACTTCCGAACCGCCTGTTGCTCTTACATGTTGGAATGCTTTTAATTGTCTGAGTCCTTCAGAAACATTTCTTCCAACCGGAGGAGTTAACACCTCAAATCCTTGAACAATACCGTCCGGATCTATAATAAACCTTCCTCTTGTTTCAGTACCGGCTTCTGCGTTGTAAATGCCGTACATCTTGCCAATTTCGCCATTTTGATCTGATAACATCGGGAACGGGATATCTTCGCCTGTCATTTTTGATAACTCATTATCATTCCAAATCTTATGAGTAAATACTGAATCCGCGCTGCAGGACAATACTTGTGCACCTAATTCTTCAAATTCTTTATTCTTAGCAGCAACTGCTGCTACTTCGGTAGCTCAGACGAATGTAAAATCTCCCGGATAAAAACATAAATATACCCATTTGCCTTTAAATTCTT
>ENA-UOOK01004821-UOOK01004821.1-fermentation-metagenome-genome-assembly--contig:-NODE-4821-length-14091-cov-3.822813_pt1 | contig 14091 bp, 12 predicted proteins | sample MGYA00245777_ERZ724023 | MGnify/ENA primary metagenome ERZ724023 (study PRJEB28704, sample SAMN03018312) | fermentation metagenome | biome: anthropogenic terrestrial biome; feature: soil; material... | reverse complement strand
TGTTTTTAGCATCAACATCATCGGCAGGATATTGTATTGGTGTGAAATCACATATTTCTTTATCTTGAGGTATTATCATAACTCCTCCAGGATGTTGACCAGTAGTCCTCTTTACTCCTGTGCATCCTCTGATTAGTCGATTTAGCTCTGCCGTTGTAGTAACAATACCTCTTTCATCAAGATAACCTTTTGCAAAGCCATATGCTGTTTTTTCAGCTACAGAAGCAATGGTACCTGCTCTAAAAACATGACCTTCTCCAAACAGCTCTTCTACATACTTATGTGCAACAGATTGATATTGACCAGAAAAGTTTAAATCAATATCTGGCTCCTTATCTCCATTAAAACCAAGAAAAGTTTCAAAAGGAATATCATAACCATCTTTTTTTAGTGCTTCACCACATACAGGACATACTTTATCTTTAAGGTCATATCCACAGTCTAGATTTTCCTCAAAAATAAACTCAGAATGCCTGCAATTATTACATACATAATGAGGTTGCAATGGATTTACCTCAGTAATACCCGTAAGATATGCCACAAATGAAGACCCCACTGATCCTCTTGAACCCACTAAATATCCATCACTTAATGATTTTTTAACTAACTTTATGGCTATAAGATACATTACTGAAAAACCATTTTTAATAATTGAATCAAGCTCTTTATTAAGCCTTTCTTCAACTATTTCAGGTAACTGTTCTCCATATTTAGTCTTTGCATGACTTACAGAAAGCTCCTTAATTTCATCTTCAGCACCATCAATTTTAGGAGGAAAAGTGCCTTCCGGAATTGGAGCAATTTGTTCAATCATGTCATTAATCTTGTTAGGGTTTGTAATTACAACTTCATGAGCCTTTTTATCACCCAAATACAAAAATTCATTTAACATTTCCTCTGTCGTTCTTAAGTACAGTGGTGCTTGTTTATCTGCATCGCTATAACCTTGTCCTGCCATCAACACCCGTCTGAAAACTTCATCTTCAGGATCAAGAAAGTGAACATCGCAAGTAGCAACAACAGGTTTATTAATCATCTCACCCAAGTCCACTATCTTCCTATTAATATCTTTTAATACTTCTTTGCTGTCTACCTTACCATTATCTATTAGAAACTGATTATTACCCAGTGGTTGTATTTCCAAATAATCATAAAACGAAGCAATTCTATGTATCTCTTCTTCACTCATGTCTTCTAAAATTGCTTTATATAATTCTCCTGCTTCACAAGCAGTTCCAAGTAGTAAACCTTCCCGATGTTCCATTACCATGCTCTTTGTAATTCTCGGCTTTTTATAATAATATTTAAGATGGGATTGTGATACAAGCTTATATAGATTCTTCAAGCCTACGGTATTTTGCACGAGAATAATTGCGTGATATGAATTAACTTTTTTATAATCAAAATTATCACTTATTGTATCGTCAATTAAATAGCATTCAACACCATATATGATTTTTATTTTACATTTAGCAGCTGTTGCTGATGCTCCCGGGTATGCTTGAACAACTCCATGATCTGTTATGGCAATGGCTTCATGTCCCCATTCTGCAGCTCTTTTTACCAGTTCTTCAACAGGAGAAACGCCATCCATAGAACTCATTTGGGTATGTAAATGAAGCTCTACTCTTTTTTCTTCAGCTGTATCCATACGTTTTTGTTTCTCTATCATAACGATATCTGATACCATTATTGTTACTTCTTTGGTAAACTTATCATACTGAGCTTCCCCACGTATCTTAACTGTTATTCCTGCTTTAATTTTTTTTTCAATATTAGTAAATTTGTCTTTTTTTATGAAGAACTTAGCAGTAAGAGAGTTTGTGTTATCAGTAATATCAAAGATGCATATATATCTTTCTCCTCGGATCTCTCTAAAATCAACACTAAGTATATCTCCACCTATGGATACTTTTCCTAAGTCCTGATTGATATCCTTCATTTTAATGAGTGTGTCCTTGAAATTTTTTCCAAGTATGACTACCGACTCAGTTTCCTTTTTGTTTTGTTCTGATGCTATGCTTCTTCTTCCACTGTTGCTTAAGCTTTTTCCGTTGTCATTAGCAGACATATATATAACATTGCTCAAGATTTTTTGCTCTTCGGCTTTTCTTTCTTCAATATATTTAATATTGTAATTTTCATCGATTAAACAATCTATAAATTCTACTTTCATCTTTATTGAAAAAGCTTCTTCAATTATATCTTCTATGAATTTCGCACAACCCTGTGCTTTAAGAATATCTGCACCTTTAGTCTTGAGATGCACACCTAATTTTCGTTTTGATAGATTCCATTCACAACCAGAAAGCAATCCACGACTGGTTGCAAGCTTTCTACCTACATAAAATATTATATTTTCCCAATATGAATTTAAAATAACTTCAATTGGATCACTTAATGTGTATTTGATTTTAATTTCTACACTGTTTAAATTAAAATAACCAGCAAACTTTTCTTCTATTTCAGCTATTGTTTGGGTTGGTATCAATTTATCAGATTTAATTCTTATTTCTATTTTTTTTGATTTTTTATAAAAATTAATACCCTGTACTTGAACATCACCAAAAATAACTCCAATATCCTGACCAACTGATACCTCAGTTGGAAATATTTTTGCGAAGCCTTCCTTCAAAGCAAGATCTTGCATTATTTTTACCCCTTATCCTAAGTACTTATAGGAAGGGGACACTCCTCGACGTAAAAGAAATAACTTAACATGGACAAACTTCTCAACGTAAAAGGAATACCTGTTACCCGAGAGAGAAGTGTCCCCATGCAGAGGAGTGTCCCCTTACCAATTAGTTCACCTTTTTGGCTAACCTCAGCCCTTTGTAAATCTGCCAGTACATCTTCATTCTTTTGCCAAATCCAACAGCAAAACCGTATTTTTCTTCCTTGGTAATATGAGTCATATTATCCAGCTTAATTTCTTTAACTCTTATATTCTGCTGTTTCGCATACTTGGTTAATGCTACTTCAATACCAAAACCAGTCATTTCTATTTTTTCTATTTTCTCTATAATAGACCTTTTCACTGCTCTTTGCCCAGAAAGCTGTGGTGTTATTATCTGAGCCAGATCTGTTGAAGCTCTTCCTTTTCTGAATAATCCTACGGACATTTCACATTCATCATTAACAACAGGCTCAAGCAACTTCATTATATGTACTTCATTAAGCCCGATCAAATCTGCATCAAGGAAAAGGACAATATCTCCTTTGCTTACTTCCAATCCATTTTTGATAGCAGCACCTTTACCCATGTTTTCTAGCAATTCAATTACCTTAGCTCTATGTTCTCTTGCTACTTGTGCAGTTTTATCTTCTGAACCATCGCTTACAACTATAATTTCATTAACAATATCTACCCTTTTTAGCGTATCAATAATTTTGCCAACGGTTTTTTCTTCGTTATATGCAGGTATTATGGCACTAATATTCATATATTATCTCCTTTTGTATATTACTCTACTGGATCATATTGTTTTATTTCTTCAAGCAGTTCTTCAAGAATTCTATCTTCTGGTATTTTACGGATTACTTCACCTTTTTTAAAAAGAAGAGCCTCTCCTTTCCCTCCAGCTATACCAATGTCAGCCTCTCTGGCTTCTCCTGGTCCATTTACTGCACATCCCATTATTGCAATTTTAATATTTTTATTACAGCTTTGAATGTTATCTTCAATTTTCTTTGCTATTTCAACTAAATTAATACAGCATCGTCCACATGTAGGACAAGAAATAATCTCCACACCTTTTTTCTCCAAATCAAGAGCTTTTAATATCTCATGACCTACTTTCACTTCCTCAACAGGATCTCCAGTGATAGATACTCTTATTGTATCACCTATCCCTTCAGACAATAAGCAGCCTAGTGCTGCAGCAGATTTTATTGTACCTTTAGGCAATGTACCTGCCTCAGTTACCCCAAGATGAAGAGGATAATCTGATTTACTTGATATTAATCTATATGCAGCAATTGTCATTGGCACATTTGATGCCTTTATTGAAATTATTATATTGTCGAAGTTGAATTTCTCAAGCATTCTTACATGATTAAGGGCGCTTTCAACCATGCCTTCGGAGGTCACTTTACCATATTTATCTATTATATGCGTTTCTACTGATCCTGAATTAACACCTATACGAATAGGAACTCCTTTCGAACTTGCCATTTCTACTACCTGTTTTACCCTATCTTCTCCGCCAATATTACCAGGATTAAGCCTTATCTTATCTGCACCATTTTCCATACTGCTTAAAGCCAATTTGTAATCAAAATGAATATCAGCAACAAGAGGAATTCTTATAGCTTTTTTTATTTCTTTTAGTGCAATGGCAGCTTCATTATCAGGAACAGCAACTCTTACTATGTCACACCCCATATCTTCAAGTTTATTTATTTGGTCAATAGTTGCTACAACATCACGGGTATCTGTATTAGTCATAGATTGTACTGTAACAGGCGCATCACCACCTATAAAAATATTTCCAATTCTGATTCTCTTCGTTTTAATTCTTTTAACAGCGCTATTTTTATAGTCCATTTACTTCAACCCCTAACCACCTGTAATTATTCTTAGAGTATCATTATATATTGTAAATACAGCAAGAGCAATTAAAATTACAAACCCTACCATAGAAATAAAGGCTTCTTTTTCGGGTGGTATAGGTTTCTTACGTATTCCTTCAATTAAGAGCAACATTAGTTTGCTTCCATCAAGTGCAGGAAAAGGGATTAAATTAGTTGCACCTATAGCAATACTTATAAAAGCAGTTATATTGAGTAAATACAGTAACTTATTCATAAAAGTTGTTGCCTGCCCAACAGCATCACCAATTGAACTTACTATTCCTACAGGTCCTGTCATTTGGTTTAAAGATACTTTCCCTGTTATCAGCCAGCCTAGACTGTATGCTACGTTTCTTACGTTAGAATAAGCATAAACCAGTGAATATTTAACTACACTAAGCAGGTTCCCTTTTTCTAATGTATATTCAAAGCCTAAGTAATACTGCTCAGGTACTTTATTAACATAAGGAACTATATCAAGAATTACCTCTGAATTATCACGCAATACTATCATTTTTACAGGGTTACCTTTATTTTCTGTCATAAATTGGTCAATGTCTTTTTTCCCTGATATTGGCAAATCATTCAGACTCTTTATTATATCACCTTGCTGCATACCTGCTTCTGCTGCAGGGGTATCTGGCATAACATAATCTACCTTGTTTGACAATTCTCCTGAAACCTGTTTTACATTAAAGCCAAACAAGTATTTTTCCTGTTCTGGAATTACCGTCGGAATTATATTGGTTTTGAACCTCTCTCCATCACGCAAATATTCAACTTCTGCAGGTTTTCCTTTATATACATATAAAAACTGAATGAGGTCCATGGGTTGATATATATTTTTTTCATCATACTTTAATAAAACATCTCCCTCTCTTAAGGAAGCATTGTAAGCAGGAGAATTTTCTTCAACATAACTTAATTTGCTAGTAGTAAATCCTGTCAAGGAAAAAACTATAGAAAGTACAATTACAGCAACAAAAAGATTTGACAGAGGACCAGCCGCTATTACAGCTGCTCTTGTCCATACGGGCTTTCTATTAAATGCCCTCTCACTATCAGATTGTTCTTCTTCTCCTTCCATCTTTACATATGCTAATATTGGAAATAATCTTAGTGAATATGTAGTTTCACCTTTTTGTATACTGAAAATTTTAGGACCTACAAAAAGTGAGAACTCGATTACTTTAATATCTGCAAGCTTAGCCACAATAAAATGTCCAAGCTCATGTACAATAATAATAAAATTAAATGCTAAAAATGCTAATATCAGATTCATTTAATTAATTCTCTCCCATCATAATCATATTGTAAATATTCATTGTTTCAGCTCTAGCCCATTTATCTACTTCTATTATATCATTAATATAAGGGTTATTATTCACCTTGTGGTTATCCATTACATTATTTATTATTTGAGGTATCTGTGTAAACTTTATTTTATCGTTCAAAAATAATTTTACAGCAGCCTCGTTAGCTGCATTCATAGCTGCAGGCATAGTTCCAGATATATTTATCGCTTTAAAGGCAAGACTCAAACAGGGAAAGTCTATATAATTAGGTTCTTCAAAAGTAAGCTCTCGTTGTTTTATAAAATCTAGTTTACTAAAATTATTATTTTGTCTTTCAGGATAAGTAATTGCAAATTGTATTGGTATCCTCATGTCTGCCTTTCCTAGTTGGGCAATAATCGATCCATCTACATACTCAACCATTGAATGTATTATACTTTGTGGATGAACTAACACTTCAATTTTGTCAGGGTTTATATCAAACAGCCATCTTGCTTCAATAACTTCAAGCCCTTTATTCATCAAAGTAGCTGAATCTATTGTTATCTTTTCACCCATATTCCAATTAGGGTGTTTTAAAGCATCACAAGGCCTAACCATTTCCAACTGTTCAATTTTCTTTCCCCTGAAGGGACCGCCGGAAGCAGTTAATATAAGTTTTGATACAAAATTCTTTTTATTTCCCATAAGGCACTGAAATATTGCAGAGTGTTCACTATCAACAGGAATTATATTTACCTTGTTTTCTCTTGCTTCTCTCATTACTATTTCACCAGCTGCTACCAAGGTTTCTTTGTTTGAAAGCGCTATGTCTTTTCCCTGCCGTATAGCTTCTATTGTTGGCAACAACCCTATTACACCAACTACTGAATTTAAAACCAAGTCTACACTTTCAAGTGTTGCTATTTTTATTAAGCCTTCTAGTCCATAAAATACTTCTATGCTAGTACCTTTAAGTTTATTACTTAATTTATCAGCAAGTATTTCATCTTCGACGGAAATTGCTTCAGGGTGAAATTCCAATGCTTGTCTTTCAAGTAAATCAATATTTTTACCTGCTGCTAATCCCTTTACTTCTATATTTCGGTTATTATTATTAAGATTTCTGACCACATCAAGAGTTTGAATTCCTATAGAGCCAGTAGAACCTAATATTGATATCTTTTTTGCCATCATTTCCTCCGTTAATGCATGGGTACACACCTCTTCAAGCGGGTATTTCTACAGCGTTGAGGAATGTCCCCATGTAAGGTATTTTTGCATTGGTACACACTTCTCTCGAGTAATGTGTATTCTTTTACGCTGAAGAATGTCCCAATGTAAGGTGATACTCTTTATATAATAAAAAATACAATGTAAAAGTAGACTACTGGGGCAGTAAATAATACACTGTCAAATCTGTCAAGAACTCCTCCATGACCAGGTATTATATAACCATAATCCTTAATTTTTGTATATCTTTTAGTGGATGATGCAACTAAATCTCCCACTTGTGATATTATACCACAAAGGGCACCAATTATTATATAATGGTAATAAGCAATATACCCTAAATATTTTTGCAGAAGTATACCATATAATGCGATTATTATTATAGAACCAATTATCCCTGATACAGAGCCTTCAACTGTCTTATGAGGACTTAAGAGGGGAGCTAGTTTTTTCTTGCCAAAATTCTTTCCTACAAAATAACCAAAAGTATCTGTAGCCCAAGCTCCTAAGAAAATGAATCCTACAAAATATGAACCATGTTCAAGTCCTCTTGTTAAAACAATAAACATAAATAAAAATATTACATAAAAAACACCATATAATGTAACAGAAATATCTACTGTATTATACTTTCCATACATAAATACTGGTAGTGTATACAGTATAAAAATAAATATGAAAATTCCAAATAAAATTATTCCGTAAGCTCGTGTTACATCTGCTAATCTGCTTGAAAGTCCACTAATAAATAATATCTTGCATCCAGGAAATTTAACAAGAATTAAATCCTTAAAACCTGTTAAAAGTATAATAAAACATAAAACATAGCCTATAGGCTTTATAGGTTTATAACCAATATTAGACATAGAAGAATAAAATTCATGTATGCCGAATATTGACAGTATAAAAATTGCTAAAGCAAGAGTTTCCTTAGAAATAATTACCGCTCCAATTAAAAGCAATAACCCAATTACAGAACTTAGTATTCTTGTTTTTAACACTTATATTCCCCCATATCGTCTTTCCCTATTTTGATAGTTTTTTATCGCTTCAATTAAGTTTTTCCTCTTAAAATCAGGCCATAATATATTGCATGTCCAAAACTCTGAATATGCTGATTGCCATAGAAGAAAATTACTTATTCTTTTTTCATCTGCTGTCCTTATTATAAGGTCTGGATCAGGTATATTATATGTATATAATTTACCAGCTATCTTATCTATATCTATATTATCAATTTTTAATTTTCCATCTTTAACATCCTGGGATATTTGTTTTACTGCAAAAAGTATTTCATCTCTTCCACCATAATTAAGTGCAATATTAAATTGCAGTCCTGAGTTTACCTTTGTCATTTCTTCAACTCTGCAAATTTCTTCTCTCAACTTTTTAGAAAGCTTTGTCCTATCTCCAATTACATTTATCTTTATATTACTTCCTGATAGTTCTTGCTCTGCTTTTGATAAAAATTCCTGTAGAAGGCTCATAAGTGAGTCAACTTCATCTTTTGGTCTCTTCCAGTTTTCAGTGGAGAAAGCATATGCTGTGAGATGCTGTATACCAATTTCTGCACAAAATTTTACTATTTGTTTTAGTATATTTGAGCCCTGTCTATAACCTGCAATACTTGGTAATCCCCTTTTCTTTGCCCATCTCCTATTACCGTCAGGTATAATAGCTATATGAACAGGCAATTTATTTTTATCTAATAAATATTCATTTCTATCTAATAATTTTTTTGCAAAAAGCATTCTACCCTCCAATAATATAGTTTATCAGCATCGTGGACACTCCTCAACGTAAAAGGAATGTTTCCATACAGAGGAGCGTCCCCATACCTTGTCACTTATAATTATAATATATCAAGCTAAATAATGAAATGATTTTATTTTAAAAGTTTATCCTTAAAAAATTTGCTCCTCGTTTAGGAGGAGCAAATTAAATTTAAATATTTTATTTTTGCTGGTAATATTATAGGATCACATATTAGGATCACATATTAGGATCACATATTAAAAGCTCAACCTTATTTTTATCAATAGCACTTATCCTTAACACTCTGAAATTATCATTATAAGCTTCGCCAATATGTTTCGGTGGTGCTGTTATTTTAATGTTGGAAATTTCTATACTACGCTCATTTAACTCATTAATTGCATCTATTAAATAATAACCTGCTACATCGGGATAAAATATAGTATCACTCATAATTAGATTTCCAATATTTCTTTTTCTTTAGCTTCTATAACCTTGTCAGTTTCTTCGATGTATTTGTCAGTTAGCGTTTGAGCTTCCTTTTCAGAACTTCTAAGATCATCTTCTGTCATTTTACCATCTTTTTTCAGAGTCCTAAATGCATCAATAACATCTCTTCTTATGGATCTAATTGCTATCTTTGTATCTTCTCCATATTTTTTAACGCTTTTTGTAAGTTCTTTTCTTCTTTCTTCTGTAAGTACAGGAAATACCAATCTGATAATTTTCCCATCATTACTTGGATTAATTCCAATATCAGATTTCTGAATTGCTTTTTCAATATCCTTTAAACTTTTTGAATCCCAAGGTTGAACTACTATAACCCTTGCTTCAGGTACATTAATATTAGCGATCTGATTAATGGGTGTTGGTGAACCATAGTATTCAACCATTATTCTATCCAATATTGACGGATTTGCTCTACCTGCTCTCAAGTACGATAACTCCTGTCTTAACGCAGATATTGCTTTCTTCATTTTTTCTTCAGTTAAATTTAATTCCTCTATAGACATTATTCTTCTCCTCCTGTTATGTAATTGATGTGCCTATTTGCTCACCAAGGATAACTTTTATAATATTTTCAGGTTTATCAATACCAAATACTATTATAGGTATTTCATTATCCATACACAATGAAGTTGCAGTTGTATCCATTACCCCTAATCTTTGGTTTATAACATCAAGATGAGATAACTTATCATACCTTTTGGCCTCTGGATTTTTGACAGGATCACTATCATATACCCCATCAACTTTTTTTGCCAGTAAGATTACTTCAGCATCAATTTCTGCAGCTCTTAACGCAGCGGCAGTATCAGTTGAGAAATAAGGATTTCCTGTACCACATGCAAATATTACTATCCTTTTTTTCTCAAGATGTCTGACAGCTCTTCTTCTTATATAAGGTTCAGCTATCTGTCTCATTTCAATCGCTGTTTGAACTCTTACAGGTATACCTTTCGATTCCAGAGAATCCTGTAAAGCAAGTGCGTTAATCGCTGTTGCCAACATACCCATATGATCAGCAGTAGTTCGGTCCATTCCTTTACCGCTTCTTCCTCTCCAGAAGTTACCTCCTCCTACCACAATAGCTATCTCAATGCCCATATTGAATGCTTGTCTAATACTATCAGTAATACCATCAAGAGTATTAGTATTAATTCCGAAGTTGTTATCACCCGCCAAAGCTTCTCCACTTATTTTAAGTACCACTCTTTTATATTTGATATTATCCATTAATGTTATTCTCCCGCATTTAACTATATTATAGTATGACTTTAATTTAGAATCAAGTGTGATTTTGCACTGAAATCAAGTTTAGGCACACCTTAAAAAGAGGAACATATAACAAGATATATGTTCCTCTTTTCATTTAACCTATTTGTTTCATTACTTCATCTGCAAAATTGTCTTCCTTTTTTTCTATTCCTTCGCCTCTTTCGAACCTTGCAAATCTTCTTATGTTAATATTTTCTCCAATGATTGAAATTTTTTCAATCAAAAGCTGATTAATAGTTTTATCAGGATCTTTAATCCATGGTTGCTCTAAAAGGCAAATATCTTTATAGAATTTTTCGATTCTTCCTTCAATCATTTTTTCTACAATTTTTTCAGGTTTGCCTTCATTAAGAGCCTGAGCTTTCAATATTTCTTTCTCTTTCTGTACTAATTCTGCAGGCACGTCTTCTTTTCTTATATATTCAGGCTTACTAGCTGCAATCTGCATTGCAACATCCTTGACAAATATCTTGAAATCTTCATTTTTAGCTGCAAAATCCGTCTCAATGTTTACTTCAACTAATACACCTATCCTACCATCGCCATGAATGTATGATTCCACAAGACCTTCAGCGGCGATTCTGCCGGACTTTTTTGCAGCAGCAGCCAATCCCTTTTCTCTCAAATATTCAACAGCTTTTTCAATATTTCCATCAGTTTCCACAAGAGCTTTTTTACAATCCATCATGCCTGCTCCTGTTCTTTCACGAAGCTGTTTTACCATATCAGCATTTATCATTTATATTCCTCCAAACTAAATTAATTGTATTTTAATAATGATTCATAAAGCTTATTGTTGTACCTCATCATTGCTTGAAGGTTCTTGCACTATATCCTTATCAGCAGTAATATCTTCTTCTGAATTATATTCATAATTTGATTCATTGCTGTTTGTATCTGTTAACTGTTCGCCCTGTCTTCCTTCTAATATAGCATCAGCCATTTTACTTGCAATTAGCTTAACAGCTCTTATTGCATCATCATTACCAGGTATTACATAATCTACTTCGTCGGGGTCACAATTAGTATCTACTATTGCAACTATAGGTATGCCCAATTTTCTTGCTTCTAAAACAGCAATTCTCTCTTTCCTAGGATCAACAACAAAAATAGCGCCTGGAATGCGTTTCATATTCTTTATTCCACCAAGATACTTCTCAAGTTTCCCCATTTCACCTTTCAATTTTATGACTTCTTTTTTAGGTAAAACTTCAAAGACACCTTCTTCTTCCATTTTTACAAGCTCATTTAAACGTTCTAATCTATATCTTATAGTTTTAAAGTTTGTAATCATTCCACCAAGCCATCTTGCGTTAACAAAATATTGCCCGCATCTTTCAGCTTCCTCCTTGATAGAATCCTGTGCTTGCTTTTTAGTTCCTACAAAGAGAATGTCTTCACCACTCATAGCTGTTTCTCTAATAAATAGGTAAGCTTCTTCTACCTTCTTTACAGTTTTTTGAAGGTCAATAATATAAATACCATTTCTTTCGGTAAATATATATTCCGCCATCTTAGGGTTCCATCTTCTGGTTTGGTGCCCAAAGTGTACTCCTGCTTCCAACAATTGTTTCATAGAAATTACTGACATATAATATCCTCCTAAATTTAGTTTTATACCTCCACAGCAATCAACTTCATGAAAAACCACAATGGCACTCTCTCATAAATCTTACTGTGTGTGTATTTTTGTATGTGTGTTTTTCCGTTATGTAGTATAGCATATTGAAACCTTTTAAGCAACTGTTTTAAAAACTTTTTGCAATATTTTTTTTAATGCATTGAAAAACATATCAGTAATATTATATACTAGATGGGGACACTCTTCTCTCGAGTAATGAGTATTCCTTTCACGTTGAAGAGTGTCCCCATACAATAAAGGAAGGGTGCGGTAAATTAAAAATATGTCCAGATTAAATGAAATTATAAAATCAAGTTGGGCTAAAGTTATAATAAATTTATTAGGAGTAATCCTGGCTGCTTTTATTTTAATTAAGCTAAGCGCTTATATCGCTCCATTTATAATCGCATTTGTAATAGCTTCAATTATAGAACCTATTATCAGGTTTCTTATGAGAAAAGCTAAGATGCGTCGTAAATTAGCCGCACCTATTGTTTTAACTTTCTTTATAGTTTCTTTTGTACTGATTATTACACTTATAGTTGCAAGATTGATTCAGGAAATGAAATCAGTAGCTGTTATTCTCCCTAAAATTGGTTCTGATATGTATGCCTATTTAAATATGTTAGTAAGTAAAGGTGTGGATATATTTGAGTGGCTTCCTGTTGAAATTACTAATAATATAGGTAATGTTATTTCAAAACTATCTGAATCTATTTCGAATATCCTAAATTCTATAATAAAAGGTGCCTTTATTACTGCTGTGTCAATACCTGAAGCTTTGGTATTTATAATTGTAATAATTGTTTCTACTTTTTTTATCTCAAGTGATAGAGAACGTATCTCTAAGTTTTTTTCATCTCAATTCCCTGAAAAATGGATTAACCAAAGCAAATCTATTATAGCAAATATGTTTTCAGCACTTATAGGCTATATTAAAGCCCAACTTATATTAATGACGATAACTTTTACAGAACTTTTTATAGGTTTTGTAATAATTGGTGTGAAATATTCATTGTTACTGGCAGTTCTGATAAGTTTCATGGATGCCTTTCCTATACTAGGGACAGGAGGTTTTCTTACACCTTGGGCTATATATTGCTTTTTTACCGGCAACTTCAGATTAGGCGTATCCTTACTTATTTTATATGCTATAGTGTTTATAGTGAGACAATCCATTGAACCTAGGGTGTTAGGACAGCAAATAGGAGTTTATCCTTTAGTTACATTAATTGCAATGTATTCGGGGCTAAAATTATTTGGATTTTGGGGCTTTATTCTTGGTCCTATAACAGTTTTACTGTTCAAAAACATTGTGTCTGGAATTCTCAAAAATCGACCAATTAAAGAAATATTATTACAAAAATAGATTTGTACAAGCACAAAATAATTTCAATCTTCATATACTTATAAGGTACTATTTACACGGAGGTGCCTTATTTGTTAACTGGAATATTTTCTGCAATATTTGAGACACTTAATAATGCATGTTTTTTAGTTGGATATGTATCTAGCCCTAACTCTTTTCCACAGCCATTGACACCTGAAGAAGAAGCCAAGCATCTGCAAGACTACAAAAACGGTAGTGAGGATGCGAGAAACATTTTAATAGAAAGAAACCTGAGATTGGTAGCTCATATTGTAAAGAAATATGGTAATAGCAATGATGATACTGATGATTTAATTTCTATAGGAACAATTGGTCTAATAAAAGCAATTTCTACTTTTGATAATGAAAAAGGAGCACGGCTTGCAACCTATGCTGCACGTTGTATTGAAAATGAAATTCTTATGCAATTAAGATATTCAAAGAAAATTCAGAATGAGGTATCGCTTCAGGATCCTATCGGTGTTGAT
>ENA-UOOK01004819-UOOK01004819.1-fermentation-metagenome-genome-assembly--contig:-NODE-4819-length-14093-cov-4.425987_pt1 | contig 14093 bp, 16 predicted proteins | sample MGYA00245777_ERZ724023 | MGnify/ENA primary metagenome ERZ724023 (study PRJEB28704, sample SAMN03018312) | fermentation metagenome | biome: anthropogenic terrestrial biome; feature: soil; material... | reverse complement strand
CTTTTTTTAGTTCTTCGATTCTCACGCTGAGATTGCTAAACTTTTCTGCCTGTGTGCATATACACTGTTGCGATTCGTTCAACCTGACCACCCCCTAAATAAAATAACACCCCGATGGGTGTTAAAGATGGGCATAAGAAAACACCCTCGTTTGAGGGTGTTTAGTGAGCGCAATTTACCGGCTAAAGGCGTTCTAATCGGAAAATAAGCGACAAGGTGTCATTGATTTCTTCTACATCTATTGTTTGTGGTTGGTATCCTTCGGATTCAGCAATAAACCTGAGCATTTCGGCATCGTTGAATGTATGAATGTTTAGCCTAAATCTGCCCTCTGCGTCTGTAGATGTAAAACAAGGGCATAATCCTCTGTCAGTGTATATGTATATCTTGATTTCAGCAGGTATGCCGCCTGATGTGTCGCGATCAATCACTTCTCCCAAAACCGCAACCGATATTTCCTTAGGCGTAGTTTTGGAGATACCGCAACCGCACAATGCCGCAAGCGCAATTATAAGGCCCGGGCTTCGTGATACTATCGGTACGGAAAACGCCGCCATGAAGACGGCCTGCGGGCGCTGCCCGCTGGGATAAAAAACAAAGCCTGCGCTTGTAAAGCTGACAGGATGACAATTGCCGCGAAGGAGTTTCCCGCATGAAGCGGGGGCTTTTTTGCGGCATTCTTTTTTAAGGAGGAACCCTGCTTTGAAAAAAACATCCCTTCAAAATCTGGTGCTTGCCGCCATGCTCGCCGCCTGCGGCGTGGTGCTGCCCATCGCGTTCCACGCTGTCCCCAACGCGGGGAGCGTTCTGCTTCCCATGCATATTCCCGTTCTGCTGTGCGGGCTGGTGTGCGGCTGGCCCTACGGCCTTGCCTGCGGCCTGCTTGCCCCGCTGCTTTCCAGCCTGTTTACGGGGATGCCCCCCATGGCCTACGTGCCTTCCATGATGTGCGAGCTGGCGGTTTACGGTTTGGTTTCCGGATTGCTCAGCGCATTTGTCCATACCGGCAGGCCCCTGCTGGACCGTTATCTCCAGCTCATCGGGGCCATGCTGGCGGGAAGGGCGGTTTACGGCGCGCTCAGCGCTTTGATTTTCAGCGCGGGAAGCTATTCCATGAGCGCGTTTATCGCCGCCGCTTTCGTCACCGCTTTCCCCGGCATCGTGATTCAGCTTCTCTTTCTGCCGTCCCTTGCCCTGCAGGTGGAGAAGATCAGGAAAAATCCTGTCCATGCGTGACAGCGGCGGGAAATTTGCGGCGCCGCTTCAGCGGCAGTTAAAATCCCTTTTATTCGGAACGGATGAAATTCATCCGTTCCTTTTTATGCCCCAAATCAAAAAATCAGGAGGAAAAACGGATGAAAACAGCGCAGAATCCAGCGGAATTTTACAAGGAGTACCAGAAAGGCGTCGACTACAACCGGAGCATCGGGCTGTACGAAACGGTGAGGCGCAACGAGAATTTTTATAACGATCACCAGTGGGAGGGGGTAAACGCCCCGGATCTGGAAAAACCGGTGTTCAATTTCCTGAAAACCGTGGTGAACTACTACGTGGCCATGATCGTTTCCGACGATATCGCGGCGGAGGTATCCCTCAAATCCCCCGCGAAATCCGGCAGGGAAGAAAAAATGCTCCGCATCCTTTCGGCCCAGTTCGAGGACGTGATCGAGCAGGTGAGGCTCAAGCAGAAGCAGCGGGTCATGCTGCGGGACGCCGCGGTGGACGGCGACGGCTGCCTTTACTTTTACTTCGATCCCGACGCTCCCACCGGGCAGGACGCGGCGGGCGCCGTTTTTGCCGAAAACATCGACAATACCAACGTGATTTTTTCCAACCCCTCTGTTTCCGACGTGCAGAAGCAGCCGTACCTGTATCTGGTTTCCCGCAGGCCGGCCGGCGAGGTGCAGCAGGAAGCCCGGATCTGCGGCGTGCCGGAGGAGGAGATCGGTAAAATCAGGCCCGACGGCGCCGGGGAGCCCGCCGCCGCGGACGGGCTTTCCGGCGATTCCCTCTGCACGGTGCTGCTGCGCCTGTGGAAGGAAAACGGCAGGGTCTGGTGCGCCAAATCCACCCGGGAGGCGCTGCTGCGCGCCCCCTTCGACACCGGCTGCACCCTTTACCCCGTGGCCTGGATGAGCTGGGAGAGAGTCAAAAACAGCTGCCACGGCCAGAGCGCCATCAGCGGCAAAATCCCCAACCAGATCATGGTCAACAAGCTCTACGCCATGGCCATGCAGTATGTCAAGCAGCTTGCCTTCCCCAAGCTGATCTTCGACCGGAGCAAGATTTCCCGGTGGAACAGCAGAATCGGGGAGGCCATCGGCGTGCAGGGGAACCCTCAGGAGGCGGTGGCGGCGGCCTTTTCCGCGGGGGATATGTCGGAGCAGGTGTTTACCTTAATCGACCAGACCGTCACCCGCACCAAGGAGCTGATGGGCGCGTCCGACGCGGCGCTGGGCAACATCATCCCCCAGAACACCTCCGCGATTCTGGCGGTGCAGAAGGCCGCCTCGGTGCCGCTGGAATTAAACCGCATGGACTTTTACCAGTTCACCGAGGACTGCGTGCGTATTCTGCTGGACATGATGCGGGCGTATTACGGCGTGCGGAAGGTATGCTGGACCGATGAAAACGGCGGGGCCAGGAGCGGCGAGTTCGATTTTTCCGTCCTCGGCGACTATGCCCTGAAGCTGCAGGTGGATATCGGCGCGTCGGCCTACTGGAGCGAGCTCAAGCAGGTGCAGACGCTGGACAGCCTCTTTGAAAAGGGGATTCTGACCGACGCGGCGCTGTATCTGGAAAACATCCCGGACGGATATGTCAAGAACAGGCATAAGCTTATTGCCGCGCTGAAGGAGCGGGCAAAGGAGCAGCCCCGGGAGGCCGCCCCCGGAGAAAAAACCGCCTAGAGCGGGCCGGCCAAACCGCCGGCGCCTCCTTTTTTTATGCAAAGGGAAAAGCCTGAAAAAAATGCCTGCGGCAAAAGCTTATAAAATCCGGCCGCCATGGAGATAATGAAAGCATGGCCCGGTTTTTCCGGGCGGTTTTTATGATGTCGGAAAAGGACGGCGGCGGAAAGGGGGAAAGTAAACATGGCGAAACGCTTTTTTCGCGCGGCGGCGCTGCTGATTCTTCTCTGCCTGCTGGTTCTTTCAGAGACGGCGGCGGAAAGCGCCCTGCCGGCGGGCGCAAAGGAGGGCGCGGTGCTGCCCGTCATCATGTATCACCAGCTTTCCGAGGATTACAGAAGCTGGAACGGTTACGTGCTGGACCCGCAGAAGTTCCGCGCGGACTTAAGAAATCTTGCCGGGCTGGGCTATACGCCGGTTTCGGTCAAAGAGCTGACGGATTACGCGGGCGGCGGGGAGCTGCCCGAAAAGCCGGTGCTGCTCACCTTTGACGACGGGGACGAGAGCTTTTACACCATCGTCTATCCCATCATTCAGGAATTTGACGTGCCGGTGCTGCTTTCCCCCGTGGGAGAATGGGTGGAGCAGGCGTCCGAAAAGGATGCCGACCAGAACGGGTACGTCACCTTCGGGCAGGTGAGGGAGATGCTGGAATCGGGCCTCGTGGAGATCGGAAACCACACCTACGCCCTCCACAACAGCAGGACCCGCCGGGGCGTGGAGAAAAGATACGGCGAATCCTCGTGGGAGTACCGGGAGGCGCTGGTTTCCGACATTGTGAAGGCCCAGCGGCTCTGGCAGGTAAACCTCGGCCTTGACCCGACGGCGTTCACTTATCCCTTCGGCTTTTACAGCGGCGAAAGCGAGGAGGTCATCCGTCCCCTGGGCTTTGCGGTGACGCTGACCTGCCGCGAAAAGGTCAACCGCATCTCCGGCCCCGAAAGCCTGTATCTGCTGGGGCGCTATAACCGCCCCAACGGTATTTCCAGCGCCGATTTTCTCGCGGAAATCGACAGGCTGGTCAAACAGACCGCCGGGGAATAGCCGCGAAACGATTCCCCCTGGCGCTGAATCGGGCCGGCCGGAGTTTGCGGTGCTGCCTCAGCCTCGTAAAGCCACCACTCAACCGGAGTTTGCGGCGGCTCTGCCGCGAGGCGCGGCGCGCCGAGAGCAAACTTCAAATAGCCTGCCAAAGCAGGACGATGCACCAAGCCGGAGTTTGCGGTGCCGCTTTGCGGCAGGGGGGGCTATGCCCCGACAGCAAATCTCCCAATGGCCCGCGAAGCGGGACGATGCCCCCTTGCGCTGAATCGGGCCGGACTGAAATTCACGGTATTTTTCCGGTAAATCGTGCCAGTTTCCAAAAATCTCTTGACACTTCCCTTACGTAAGATGGTAAACTCAAGGCAAAGAATTTGAGTTTACTGTCCTAAGGAGGGTATTTTGATGAAGATGAAAGAGGTTTGCGAGAAAACCGGGCTGACCGAGCGGGCGGTCCGTTTCTATGTGGAAAAGGGGCTCATCGCTCCGGCGAGCACCGAGGTAAGGGGCCGGGATTATATGGATTTTTCCGCGGAGAACGTCGAGCAGCTCCGGGTCGTCAGCGACCTGAGAAAAATCGAGTTTTCCATCGGGGAGATCGACGCCATGCAGCGCACGCCGGAAAAAATTCCGGAAATCTTGGCCGGATACCGGGAGAGAATCGAGGAGGACGCGCAGAAAAAGGCGCAGCTCGTGCAGGCCTTAAGCCGCCTCGATTTTGCGTCGGTGACAAGCCCCGGGATGCTCGCCATGCGGATGCGCTCGGTTTCGGCGGCGCGGGTAAACCCGGACGTGCGCCTCAATTTCGACAAAATGGAGGATCTGGAAGCCTCCGAAAAGGAAAAGGAATATCAGAAGTTTCTGGAGCGGCAGCGGGCGCTCTGCCAGCGGGGGGAAACCATCGTGGTGGCCGTTATCGCCGTCACCCTGATTTTTGAGGTCATCTCCCTGTTTCAGAACTTCAACCTGCTGGGGCTGATCATCCAGATCGTCCTGTGCGTGGGGCTTTACCGGGGCCGGGCCTGGGGCCGCTACCTGCTGGCAATCGGCTCGCTTTTAAGCGCCTTCCTCAACATGATTGTGGCGTTTCAGGCCGCGGGGCAGGGCGTGGAAATCGGCGTGTTCGGAGGGATCGTCATCGCGGGGCTGGTGGCGCTGGCGGCGGCGCAGGGCATCGTGCTGTTTGTCAGCAAATCGGTGGACGCGTTTCTGTATTACCAGAAAAACGGATGACTTCTCCGGCTTACTGAAGAGAGACCGGCTCCGCTTTATTTTCAAGCGGAGCCGGTCTCTCTTATGCCGTTAAAGGTCGTCGGCATCCTGCACCGGGGTTTCGCCGTCCTCGGGGCGCCCGGTATAGCTGCCGAGGGGGTCGGTCCGGAAAGACGTATCGGAGAGATAGGCTTTTTCCGGCTTGCCGCCGTTCTTTCTCCGGCCGGTTTTTTTCGGCTGTTCCTGATTCATCCTGTTCACCTCGGAATTAGGATTCCCGTTTTTTGTGCCGGCATGTGCGCCGCGGTGAAAAATTGCTTTTTATGCCTGCGGCGGAAAGGCTTATAATCCGAACCGTTCTTTTATCCTTTTCGCGGCGTCCTCCGGGGGAAGATGGGTGTTGTCGATGCGGAGGTAGTTTTCAAAGGGGATTTCCCCCTCGAAGCTGACGCAGCGGTATTGTTCGTCGTCTTCCAGAAGCCGCCGGCTGGACTGGGCGATATCCCGCTTGGAGGGCTTGTGCTTCAGGCGGTTTTCGGTGGCGTTGCGCAAAAGGCGCACCTCCTGCGGGGCGATGAGCTCCGCATAGCAGACCTGGGCGCCTTTTTCCTCAAACAGGGCGGTCACGTGCCGGACATAATCCCAGTCGGAGGGCTGGTCGAAAGCCCACATGAAGGTGAAAATCAGGCCGTAATTGTCCGACGCGGCAAATTCCTCGAAAATGACCTCCCGGAGCCGGGAAACCGTCTTTTTGTGATAGTATCCGAACAGCCCGAGCACCGGCTCGATGGTGATGTGGTTGTGGAAAAGCTTCAAACCGGTGATTCCGGCAAGCTCCTGACCCACGGTCATTTTGCCCACCGCCGCGTCTCCGAAGAGAAGAACCAGCTTCATAAAGGAAGCCTCCTTTCTGATGATCACTCTCGACGCAAAAGGAGGAGGAGTTTCGAAACTCCTCCTCCTGCAGCCGGTCAAAGGGGAGTTTTTCTTCAGCCCCCTTGCGGGAATTTTTCCCTGCGGCTGTTTGCGGCTATTCGAACCGCTTCGCCGCCTCTTTCAGCGTTTCGATGATCTCGATATGCTGGGGGCAGTGGCTCTCGCAGTTTCCGCAGGCAATACAGTCGGAGGCCCTGCCCTTGTCCTTCACCGCGCCTTTGTACTGGTTTTTGGCCACCACCGGGTTGCCGTACACCTTAAAATGATTGAGAGCGGCAAAAATTCCGGGAATGTTGATGCCCTGGGGACATCCGTCCACGCAGTACTGACATTTGGTGCAGGGGACGGTGGGAGTATTTCTGAGGATCTCCGAAACCTTCCCGATCACCGCCTGCTCCTGGGGGGACAGGGGCGAAAAATGCTCCATATAGCTTAAGTTGTCTTCCATCTGCTCTAAATTGGACATGCCGCTTAACACCGTCAGCACGCCGGGAAGGGAGGCGGCAAAGCGCACCGCCCACGAGGCCACCGACAGGCCGGGGCTCCGGGTTTTAAACAGCCCGGTGATCTCGTCGGTCATCATGGCAAGAGACCCGCCCTTGACAGGCTCCATCACGATGACGGGCTTTTCATGGCGGCGGGCGGTTTCATAACATAGCCGGGACTGCACCGAATCGCTGTCCCAGTCGGCATAGTTGATCTGAAGCTGGACAAATTCCATCTCCGGATGCCCGGAGAGGATTTTTTCCAGCACGTCGGCGGTATCGTGGAACGAAAAGCCCAGGTGCCGGATCAGGCCCTTTTCCTTTAATTCCCTTGCAAATTCCCAGACGCTGTTATCGTCCAGAATCTTCAGTTTGTCCTTATCCAGCGCATGGAGCAGGTAAAAGTCAAAATAGCCGGCGCCGGTGCGGGAAAGCTGGGTGTCGAAGATCTTCCGGCAGTCGGCAGGCTCCTTGACGGCCCACGGGGGGAGCTTGTCGGCCAGATAGAAGCTTTCCCGGGGATAACGGGCCACCAGCGCATCCTTCACCGCGCACTCGGATTTGCCGCCGATATAGGGGTAGGCGGTATCAAAATAGGTAAAGCCTTTTTCCATAAACAGGTCGGCCATTTTTCTGGTCTGTGCAAGATCGATCTCGCCGCCGTTCATGGGCAGGCGCATCAGGCCGAAGCCCAGCTTCTTGATGCTGTTTAAGGTTTTTTCTTCAATCATGGGAAAACCTCCGTTTCGTCCGGAGCCCGAAAACCGCTTCTCAGGCCCGTTTCATTCCAGTTTACACGAGCGATTTTTTAAAACATTCCTATCATACAACGAAAGCAGGGGGATGTCAAATTGTCCGGCGCTCTGCCCGCCCAAAGCCTGACTGCGTAGGCGCCGGACCGGGTATTTGCGGCGCTGTGACAGCAGATTGCAAACGCCCCGGGCAGATAGCCTGCGGCTGCGCCCGCATTTGAGAATCGCCTTACCGGAAATTTTATTGCCTCTGCTGGGGATTGACAGAAGAGGTAAAAAAACCTATAATAGCCGGTAATATAATATGCTTTCAGGGAGGTTTTTTTATGGCCGTTGACAGGGAAAAAGCGTGGGAGCTTCTGCGCCGATATAATAAGGAGCCGTTTCACTTGGAGCACGCGCTCACCGTGGAGGGCGTGATGAGATGGTATGCCAAGGAGCTGGGCTACGGGGACGATGCGGATTTCTGGGGCGTCGTGGGGCTTCTGCACGACATCGATTTCGAGGAGTACCCCGAGCAGCACTGCATCAAGGCGCCGGAGCTTCTGCGCGGGGGCGGCTTCGGGGAGGATATTATCCACGCGGTGTGCAGCCACGGCTATGAGCTGACGGTGGACGTGAAGCCGGAGCATACGATGGAAAAGGTGCTGTATGCCGCCGACGAGCTGACGGGCCTGATCGGCGCGGCGGCGAAGATGCGCCCCTCCAGAAGCGTGCAGGACATGGAGCTCAAATCCTTAAAGAAAACCACATCGTCATCATCACCGCTGGGTTTCTGCTGACCAGGCTGCCGGACCGACGCCGTCGACTTCTACCTCCGCCGGCTGCTCCCGCGAGGTCATCGAGAAGGGCGTTGCCATGCTTGGCTGGGACCTGGACAAGCTGCTTTCCAAAACCATCGAGGCCATGCGCTCCTGCGAGGGGGAGATCAGGGAGAAAATGGCGGCGCTGTAGGGTGGACCGGACTTGCCGGCGTCATCAGAAACCCGGGCGGGAAAAATCCCCGCCCGGGTTTTGCGTTGCTGCGGATATTCCGGCGTTTCAGCTTTCCGGATGCCCGCCGCCTAAAATTACGGTGATTTCCTTTTGGAGCATGGCGCGGGAAAGATCGCCGCCGTTTTCCAGCCGGACTTTCCCCGACAGGACGGCTTTTTCAAAGCTCCTGGCCGATAACCCCAGCTTTTGCCGAAGAATTTTTTGCAGCCGGATTTTCAAGGGCGTTTCACAGCCGATTTTCACCCGGATTTCCCGCGATAGATCCGCGGCGGGGCCGGTGATTTCAAAAGGCGGGAGAGCACATTCTGCACCGTTTCGCCTGAGCAGGTTCATGTCCAGCCCGCAGCGCAGGGCGAGGGCGGGGTCGTTTTTCAAAAAATCTTCCAGCAGCTCCCCGGGAATGCTTTTGGGGCCGATGCGGGAAAAAACGGGCAGATTCCACGTAGTTTTGCACCGGGCGCACCGGTAAATCAGCCAGATGTCCAGCGATTTTTTCCGGGCGTTTACCCGGAACAGCCCGGAGGAGAGGTGCGCGGTTTTGGCGCCGCATTTTTTGCAGGCGCGCAGGACTTCAGGAGGGGCGGAGACAGCCACCTCCCAGCGAATTGTTTCCATTGATCGTTTCCTTCCTGTTTGTCAGCTTTTCAAAGAGGAAGGCTTTAAACGGGGGCGTGAATGCAAATAAAAAGGTTTTCAGGTCAATCTCTCCCATCATTCATGAAAGGTAAAAACAAAAAAGGCCGCGGCAGGCAAAAGTCCCCGCCGCGGCCTTTCAGACACAACAAAACAAAGGGGATTTGCCCCCTGCCGTATCGATAAAAAGCGGCCCGCGCCTTTTGTACTTTTAACCTGCGCCGTTTCACAGCAAAGCCGGCCGCCTGAAAAAGGCAGCCCGGACAGAATGTGAAAAATCAGACGAAGAGCAGGTTAAAAAATAGCCAAAGGGCAGGCCTCCTTTTTTGAGATACATTTCCATTTTAGGAGATTTCTCTGCGCCTGTCAAGAAGGCGCTGCCGTTATTTTCTGCGGTATTCTTTACAAATTTCTTAAAAATCACTATAATAGAGCTATTCTACAAATTTACCGGAGTGGGGGCTCGGCAATGGAGGCGGCGTTTGGGTATCAGACGGATTTCGGGAATCTTATCATTTGCGAGGAGGACGGCAGCCTGACGCGGGTGTTCCGCGGGGATTTTCCGCCGGAAAGCACCCAAATCGCTGAAACGCCCCTCCTCCGGGAGGCGTTTTCGCAGCTTTCGGAGTATTTTGAGGGGAAGCGCCGGGAATTTGACCTGCCCTTGAATCTCAAAGGGACGCCCTTTCAGCAGAGGGTGTGGCAGGCCGTTCGGGAGATCCCCTACGGGCAGACCGCGAGCTACGGCCTGACCGCCATCGCCGCAGGCAGGCCGGGAGCCGCCCGGGCGGCGGGCACGGCTATCGGAAGAAATCCTTTGTGGATTATCGTCCCCTGCCACCGGGTGATCGCCCAGGACGGGGGGCTTGGCGGATACGCCGGAGGGCTTGCCATGAAAAAGCGGCTGCTTCTGCTGGAAAAAGGCGCGCGGGAACCAAAGCCGCCGGAGCTCTGACGGGCGGTTATCGCCGGAATACGTTGGAAAGCCTTATAAAAATCGGTTCATCTTAGAAAGCGAAGGACGATTTCATGGAAACAAGCATTCATAAGACTGAGGTTCTGCGCTGTTTAAGCCGCAGGGGGATTACGCTGAACGGGGAAACCCAGCCGGCGCTGGACGAGGGGATCGCCCTGATGCGGAACGCTGTCCGGCCCGCGGTGCTGCTGCAGCGGTTTGCCCTGTTCTGGCAGGGAGAGGAGCTTTTTCTTTCCCGGCCCGGCGTTTTGCTGCCGGGCGAGGAGATCCGCCGCTATCTGGCGGGGTGCGGGGAGGCGGCGGTTCTGGCCGCCACCTTGGGGCGGGACGCCGACCGGCTGATTTCAGCCGCCGGGGAAACCGACCCGGACAAAGCCTGCCTGCTTTCCGCCTGCGCCGCCGTAGCGCTGGAGCAGCTTTGCGCCGCCTCCGAGCGGGAACTGGGGATCAAGGCCAACGCGGAGGGGAAATTCATTACCCTGCGCTTTCTGTCCGGCTGCGGCGATTTTCCGGTACAAAGCCGGAAAGCGCTGCTTTCCGCCGTGGATGCGCCGTGTAAAATCGGGCTTTCCGCCGGCGACGACGGCGTGTTTTCTCCCGCCCAGTCGGTTGCGGCGGTGATCGGCATCAGCGGCAGCCCCATTCTGGACAGCCGCAAAAACTGCGAGATGTGCTGCCTGCTTGACCGCTGCCAGTACAAAAAAGACGGCTGCCACTGCGGGGAATGAAGCAAAACGGCATAAGGAGGCTTTCCCGTGTATATTTTTCTGTTTTGCATGGTTTTACTCACGCCTGCCGTCATGGCGGCTGCGGGGAAACTGTGGACAAAGCGCCCGCCGAAGGAAGTAAACGACATTTACGGCTACCGCACCGCCATGTCCATGAAGAATCGGGACACCTGGGACTTTGCCCACCGGCTCTGCGGCAGGCTCTGGTTCCGGAGCGGGCTTGTTTCGGGAATTGTCAGCGCCGTTTTGATGCTCGTCTTTGCCCGGTATGATGAAACGCTGTCGCTGATTCTGGTTTTTTCCCAGATCGGGCTGCTGTTTCTGCTGATTTTGCCGGTGGAAGCTGCGCTGAACAGGCATTTCGACAAGGACGGAAACCGGAAGAAATAAAACAGGATAAGCCGGGGCGGTTTGCCGCCCCGGCTTTTTGCTGTCTTTTTTTAAATCATCAGCCCGCTTTTTTTACGGTCCCTAAACCCGCGACGCTTTTATCCACCTTGGGGTCGCCGTAATAGGTGATGCTGCCCACGCCGTTGATTTCGGCTTTCAGGTTTTCCTCGGCGCTGAGGGTGACGCTGCCCGCCCCGTTGATGGTGACCTCGGAATCCTGCACGGCCAGCTCCTCAGCGTCCACCGCGCCCGCGCCGTTGAGGGTGCAGGACAGCTCGCCGGCCCCGCCGCTCAGCTCCACGCTGGCCGCGCCGTCCACCGTCAGCCTGGCGGTCTTGGCGTCGATGCCGGTAACCTCGCCCCGGGCCGCGCCGTTTAACTCCATCTCAAAACGGTCGGCGGGGACGGTTTCCACGGTAAAGCTGTATCCGCCGTCGATACGGTATTCTGAAATATCCGCGGCGACGGTGACGGCAAAGAAATCGGTGTCGAAACGGACGTTGTCGTCGGCGGATACGGTGATGGTATCGCCGCTGATCTCCACCTTCAGGCCATAGTTTTCAAACTCCCTGCTGCAGTCCACCGACACATGGGCCGGACCGTCGGCGGGGGTGACGGCGAGGGTGGTTTTGGGGGTGTCGTCAAAAAAAATATTTTCAATGACCAGCCGGTAGCCGGATTTTTCGGAATCGGCCTCCGCTTCAAAAACCCGGTGCTCGTCGCTTAAATTCACGGTCCGGGAAGGGACGTTCACCTTGACGTCCACGCCGAAAATATCCAGGCTGCATCCGGCAAGGGATAAAAGCAGGCAGACGCAGACAAAAAAGGACAGGGCTCTTTTCATAGGAAGACCTCTCGTTTCTTCAATGGGATTTCCGGTGCCGCTTGGCGGTGATCTCCCGGACGGTGAGGCGCAGCAGGGTGACGGAAGCGAGCTCCCGCTCGGTAAACTCCCCGAACTTCCGGGGAGTATACTGGGCCATCAGCCCCGTGAGGGCCTTTGCCTTTTCCTCCGGCGGCAGGATGTCGACGGCGCCGGTCCCGCAGACGCTTTCAAATGCCATGGTATAGTCGCAGGCGCGCTCCCCCTCGACGAGCTGATGGGAGCAGTCCATCTCAAAGGCGGCGTTCCTGCATTTTTTGATCAGGTCCAGCTTTTTGCCCGCGTTTGCCCCGTGAAAATACAGAACCCAGTTCCCGTTTTCCTCGGCAAAGCCGAAATTCAGGGGAATCAGGTAGGGGTATTCCCCGTCAAACAGGGCGAGGCGGCAGACGCCGCAGCGCCGGATAATGTCTTTTATTTCCTCCCGATCGGTCACTTCGCGGTTTTTTCTTCTCATAAAGGAGCCCGCCTTTCGTTAAATATGGGATACGCCCAGATACAGCGGGTGCTCCGAGCGGAGGATTCTGGAAAAGTTCTCTTTCACCTGCCGGGGGCGCAGGGGCAGGAAGGGCACGTCGCCCACATAGACCCATACGCTTTTTTCCTGATGGAAGTCGGGCCCGGCGGGAGTTCCGGCCGGTTCCCCGGTCGGCTTTACGATGAAGATGTGATGCACCTTATGGACATAGTCGGGCCATTTTTCCCGAAGCTCCCCGTCGTCGTAAATCTCCTCGCACAAAACGGCAAAGCGCTCCACCGCCACAGGATAGCCGGTTTCCTCCAGGACCTCCCGCACGACGGTATCCTCCAGCGGCTCCTCCTGGTTCTGCCCGCCGCCGGGCAGCTCGTAATAGGCCTCTCCCCGGTCTCCGGTGCATTTGTTGAGCAGCACCTTATCGCCGTCTATGAGAATCGCTTTTGCACAGCTCCGTATCGCCATGGGATGATCTCCTTTATTTTATCGTTTTTTTGCCGTAATATCCGATGAGCAGCAGGACCAGCGCGGCCCCGGCCAGCAGGGCGTCGAGAATGCCGGCGGGCAGCATGAGGAAGCAGAGGGCCAGGGACAAAGCGCAGTTGATGACCGACAGCGCGAATCCCCACATGCGGTTTTTTAAAAGCCCCGCGGCGCCTGCTACCCGCAGGATGCCGAAAATCAGGCCGGCGGCCAGCATGAGGGGGAGATTTTCGTTTAAGTAGGGCACGACGAACGACGGGGCGTAATCGGACGGAACGTCCGAAAAAAGCAGGGGCAGCAGGAAAAGCGAGCCGGAAAGCTCCATGGCCGCGCCGTGAAACAGCATGAGGACCGCCGCAATCTTAAAAGGCTTCATGAAAAATCTCCCGTATTATCCTGATTGGAAAAGGCCGGACGGCGCAAAGCGACCGCTTGCGCCTTTGTGGCTCTATTATAGCAGATAATCCCGCGAAAAAAAAGGGCGCAGACTCAGTCTGCGCCTTTTTTTCATCAAATCCACGTAAAATATTCCCAGACAATGATAAAATAGCCCGCCGCGGCGCTTAAAACGTTGGCGCAGACGGCATAGGCCGCCGCCCGGCCCCTGCTTTTTTCGGTCAGCCTGCGGGTATAATACGCCGCCTCGATCCAGGTGACCGCCAGCTCGGCGGGGACGATCACGATCATGCCGACGACGGCGTTTAAGCCTCCGGCCAGCGCGGTGACAAGGGTCAGCAGGAGCTGGGTGAGAAGGTTGATTTTAAGAAACGGCTTTCCGCTTTTTTTAAAGGAATAGCCGAACAGAAGCAGCAGAAGCCCCTCGATGAGCAGGGTGGGGATGCAGGTGGACAGAAACTGCAGAAGATAGGAAAGCACCGGGCTTTGCAGATGAAACTGCATGTTGGTGCCGTAGTAATCCCTGTTGTCCGGGCGGGGGGAGGAATCCACCTCCATGGTGCCGTAGTCCATGGTCATGGTCTGCTGGAACACGGTCTTTTCCACCGCCTGGGAAACCAGCACCTGATTGTCCGGCGTCACGATGACGACCCTGAACTTCTCCGGCACGCCGTGGTAGGAAAAACGGTGGACCATGGCGCCGCCTTCCTTTACGCCGGTTACGTTCCCGAACAGGGGCACGCGGGTGCCGGAGGCGAGGGCGGCGTGAAGCCCGCCGGCGTCGTATTCCTTCAGAAG